>Ga0209463_1001023_pt1 | contig 18166 bp, 14 predicted proteins | sample AgamicMgSfrz_FD_187169 | JGI IMG/M metagenome (GOLD analysis project Ga0209463, IMG submission 187169) | Agave microbial communities from Guanajuato, Mexico - Mg.Sf.rz (SPAdes) (version 2) | ecosystem: Host-associated > Plants > Phyllosphere > Phylloplane/Leaf | place: Guanajuato, Mexico... | reverse complement strand
TGAGACGATTACTGAACAACTTGTAATGAACAGCCAACATACACACCATAATAACAGGTGTAAATATAACCGTGCCTGCATCGTAATCCCCTCACATCCGTAATAACTAGAAGACGTTCATGGCAAAAGGGTAATTCCCTTTTTTTACTAAACGCAAGTAAGAGAGAAAAGGTTACCCCATACGATATATTCCGCTCCACTGGAGAACGAGCCATTCAAAAGGAGCTAAATTGGTTATATCTTTACCATATACGAATGGAGGGATTCCCTATGATTCCGGCAACGTTGGAACAATTGGAGCAAGTCCGCAAGGAATGCCGCACTATGGTGCGCAAGAGAGCAACCGCTTCTGCTGGTACTACACTTGTCCCTTTACCCGGTACAGACGTACTGGCTGATGTGGGGATGCTGATGCAGCTATTGCCTGCCATTAACAATAAATTCGGATTATCGCAAAAACAGCTCGATGGGATGGACCCCGAAACCAAATCCATGATTTACGGATTCGTGGTGTCCATCGGAAGCAAAGTGATCGGACGCATGGTAACGAAGGAACTTGTCGTTCAGGTGCTGAAACGGGTCGGGATCCGCGTAGCCACCAAATCCGTTGCCAAGTTCGTACCGCTTGCAGGCCAAGGTCTTGCCGCGGCTCTCAGCTTCACGGCCATGCGTTATGTGGGTAACAAACATGTCGATGACTGTTATGAGGTCGTGAAACGCATGATCGAACAGCGGGAGCGGATTCCGGGCGAACCCGCCCCGTCTGCTCTTCAAGAAGCGAGCACGGGCACGAAGCTGGAAGTGAAGTCGGATTCCATTGATGCCGCAGATCAAGCAGCTGTGGTGGAATCCAAAGACAAGTAATTCAATTCAACCTTGCGGCAAAAATGATAATCTACAACAAATAAGCCGGGGCTCCCATCAGGGAGTCCCGGCTTATTTTATATTATTTTATGCAATCCTTCTAATCAAATCGCCTGCGGCTGCTGCTCTGCAAACTGGCTGTTGTACAGATCTGCATAAAATCCTTGCTGTGCCATCAATTCCTCATGATTGCCCTGTTCGATCACATTACCGTGATCCATGACGAGGATGAGATCCGCGCCTCGAATCGTGGACAAACGGTGTGCAATAACGAAGCTGGTACGATCCTTCATGAGATCATTCATCGCTTTCTGAATAAATACCTCGGTCCGTGTATCGACGCTGCTCGTTGCTTCATCCAAAATAAGAATGGACGGGTTCGCCAATATGGCTCTGGCAATCGTCAGAAGCTGTTTCTGTCCCTGAGAGATATTCGATGCTTCTTCATTCAGTACCGTATCATAGCCATCAGGTAACGTACGGATAAAGTGATCGGCATGCGCCGCATCTGCTGCCTTAATCACTTCCGCTTCGGTTGCCCCCTCACGTCCATAAGCGATGTTGTCCCGGATGGTTCCGTTAAACAGCCATGTATCCTGAAGCACCATTCCGAACAGACTGCGCAGCTTGCCGCGTTCCATGTCCCGGATATCGATACCATCGATCGTGATCCGTCCATCCTGAATTTCGTAGAAACGCATCAACAGGTTGATGAGTGTTGTCTTACCGGCTCCAGTTGGTCCTACAATGGCTACGGTCTGACCCGGTTTTACATCAATATTCATATTTTTAATAAGCAGTTCATCCGTTTTATATCCAAAATTAACGCCTTGGAACGCAACCGCTCCTTTAGGCTGTTTTAATTGTACTGGCTGGTTGGACTCAGGAACCTCTTCCTCTTCATCCAGCAGCTCAAATACCCGCTCCGCCGAGGCGATGGTGGACTGAATGATATTAGAGATGTTAGCAATCTGGTTAATCGGCTGTGTGAATTGACGAGAGTACTGCGTAAACGCCAGAATATCCCCGATCGAGATGGCTCCGCGTGTAACAAAGATCCCGCCGACCACGCAGATCAGAACATAACCCAGGTTACCAACAAAGCTCATGAGCGGCATGATGATCCCTGAGATAAATTGGGCCTTCCAGCCGGATTCATACAGCTCTTCATTCACTTTCTCGAATTGCTGCACCGATTGTTCTTCGCGTCCAAATGCTTTTACGACCTTGTGTCCGGTATACATTTCCTCAACATGTCCGTTCAGCTCACCAAGTGATTTCTGCTGACCGGCAAAATGTTTTTGTGAACGGGAAGCTACCAGCATCACAACGATTACACTGAGTGGCAGCGTCAGAATGGTGATCAGCGTCATCCATGGACTAATCGTCAGCATCATGATAATTACCCCGACAATGGTTACGACAGAAGTAATAAACTGTGCCAAACTCTGCTGAAGCGTATTACTGATGTTGTCCACATCATTGGTCGCCCGACTGAGCGTCTCCCCATGGGTGCGGGAGTCAAAGTATTTCAGTGGCAGCCGGCCCACTTTGGCGCTGATCTGCTCACGCATGTCATAGACCACCCGCTGGGCAACGCCAGCCATCAAATATTGCTGAATATACATAAATGCTGCACTGAACAGGTACAATCCCAGGAGCAGGTACAACACTTTCATTAATGCCGGAAAATCAATCCCCGCGCCCTGTATGCCCTGCAGAATGGCAATGGCGCCTTGGCTCAAGATATCAGTTCCTTCAGCCATGACCTTCGGACTGATAATGCTGAACACGGTACTGAGAATCGCTGCAACCAGTACACCGAGCAGGCGATAACGGTGCGGCTGGAGATACTGGATCAGCCGCCGCAGTGTACCTTTGAAGTCCTTAGGCTTCTCGCCCGGAGGACGCATGCCCATACCGCCACCAGGGTGACCCGGTCCGCCGGAACGTGGTGCTCTGCTTTTATGTTCGGTACGTTCACTCATGCGATCTCCTCCTCTGTCAGCTGGGATGATACAATCTCGCGGTACACTTCATTGTTCGCGAGCAGCTCCTTATGGGTGCCAGAACCGACAATGCGTCCTTCATCCATAACCAAAATCCGATCCGCATCCATAACTGTGCTTACGCGCTGGGCCACAATAAGCACCGCAGCTTCAGTCGTTTCGGATTTCAATGCTGCCCGTAGTTTGGCGTCTGTTTTGAAATCCAGGGCGGAGAAGCTGTCGTCAAAAATATACACTTCCGGGCGGCGAACAAGTGCGCGTGCAATGGACAAACGCTGCTTCTGTCCGCCAGACACGTTATTACCACCTTGAGCTATAAGGCTGTCATATCCTTCTTTCATCTCGGAAATAAAGTTCTCGGCCTGAGCGGTCCGGGCAGCATGAACGATTTCCTCCATCGTGGCGTCATCCTTACCATGACGGATATTCTCCGCAATCGTCCCCGTAAAGAGGACTGCCTTTTGTGGCACAAAGCCAATTTTTGCCCGTAAATCTTCCTGACTAATTTCACGTACATCCGTACCGTTTACCCGCACGCTGCCTTCCGTTACATCATAGAAACGGGGAATAAGGCTGAGCAGTGTGGACTTCCCTGATCCCGTACCGCCAATAATGGCTGTCGTCTCACCGGGACGGGCCGTAAACGAAATACCCGATAGGGCAGCATTCTCTGCTCCCGGATAACGGAAGGTAACATTGTCGAATTCAATGGTGCCCTGCAGAGATTTCATGCTGCGAGGCTGCTCCGGATCACTAAGGTCAGGCTGCATATCCAGCACTTCGTTGATCCGTTCTGCGGATGCAGAGGCTCTTGGAATCATGACAAAAATAATGGAAACCATAATCAGCGAGAACATAATCTGCATCGCGTACTGGATAAATGCAATCAGGGAACCGATATCCATGTTCCCACTGTCTATGCGCTGTCCTCCGAAGTAAAGAATGGCAATCATGGAGAAGTTCATGACAAGCATCATGACAGGCATCAATGTCGCCATCAGAACGTTAACTTTAATAGAAGCATCTCTCAGATCCGTATTCGCGCCGTTAAAACGAACGCGTTCATGTTCTCCGCGGTTGAAAGAGCGAACAACACGAATACCTGTCAACTGTTCACGCAGAACCAAATTCAGACGGTCCAGCTTTTTTTGGATTTGTTTAAATAGCGGGAGACCTTTGGCCCCAATCAGAGCAATAGCACCAGCCAGTACAGGCAGCACTACGAGGAAGATAGTGGACAACTTGGCGTCTTGGGATACCGCCATGAAAATACCACCGATACACATCATCGGAGCCATGATCATCATCCGCAGCATCATCGTTAATACGTTCTGAACCTGTGTAATGTCATTCGTCGTACGAGTAATCAGTGATGCGGTACCAAGCTTATCAAACTCCTGCAGCGAGAAATTCTCCACGTGGCGAAAAACCCGGCTGCGCAGCTGTTTGGCGAATCCGCCAGCTGTACGGGAAGACAGGTAACTGGCTATCACGGAGCAAGCCGTTCCTGCGATGGCAATCACCAGCATCCAGCCGCCAATTTGCCAGATGTACGGAACATCGCCTTTGACGATACCATCATTGACGATATCCGCCATCAAGGTTGGCAGGTACAGCTCGGCGAGCGATTGCAGCAATACCAGACCCAAAATGAAGATAATGGGGATTTGATAAGGCTTGAGCATGCGAAACAATTTCATCATGGCGTATCATCTCCTTCTGTCGATTGCTCCTTTTGCAGGGAAGCAAGAGTATCAAAAAAGCTATATACCTTTGTCAGCAGCTCGGCTAACTGGGTACTGTCTTCCTCTCCTAAATGCTCAACCAATCGGTTGAATATTTGCATGCGCTCTTCGTGAGCAGCCTGAATAATGTCACGGCCTGCTTCCGTGATCGTAATGCGCACGGCACGGCGGTCCTCGGGGTCCATTGTTCGTTTGACCAGTCCCTCGTCCTCAAGACCACGAATGACTGGGGTGATTGTCGGAGATTTTACTCGCAGCAATGCACTAATCTCCGATACTTTCAGTCCTGGATGATCTTCATTCAATTCGCTGTTGAAATCTGGGGGGTTATCTCTCCAATCCAGACGTTCTCCCGGATGTGAGCCGTGGAGCAAACAGGCCAATACCATAATTTCATTATGGTTGCGACCGTGGGGCTTATGCTGCCTCCATTTGCCTTTATTAAACTGCATAATGGAATACAGCAGCTTCTGGGCCACTGGATCCAGACCTGTCATATAGGGGTCCTCCTTTTTTACATTCTCATTGAATTCTCAATTAACATAGGATTACTATTAAATAGCACATCAATTAATTAGGTTACCTAATTATATTTCCGTCAGAGTTGAAAGTCAAACAGGTAAATGACACCACAAAAAACCGTGACAGGTCGCCACGGTTTCGAAAAATTCTATGTTAATCAGGACTGCGAAGCAGATACGGTTTTAAGGGAAGCCGAGAACGGGAAATATTCCTTGGCATTATTGTAAGCAATGCCTTGGACCATCTGTCCGAGCAATTCCATATCATGCGGTGCCTCCCCTTGTTCCACCCATTCCCCGATCAGATTGCAGACCAGACGGCGGAAATATTCATGCCTTGTATAGGAGAGGAAGCTGCGGGAGTCTGTCAACATCCCCACAAAGCGGCTGAGCAGGCCGACGTTGGCCAGAGCCTTCATCTGAGCGAGCATGCCGTCCTTGGTATCGTTGAACCACCATGCTGCGCCAAGCTGAATTTTGCCCGGAATACCGCCGCCCTGAAAACTGCCGATAATGGCAGCCAGCACTTCATTATCCCGTGGATTCAAGGAATAAAGAATGGTTTTTGGCAGCGCCTGCTCCTGCTCCAGTGCGTCCAGCAGACCGATCATCGCGGAAGAAAGCGGCGTATCATTCACGGCATCATATCCGGTATCCGGTCCAAGCCGTGCGAACATCCGGCTGTTATTGTTACGGGCCGCATTCAAATGGAACTGCATCACCCAGCCCCGCTCTGCATAGAGCTTGCCCAGGAAGGTCAGTGTAACGGTCTTGTACTTGTTCTCTTCCTCACGGCTCACTTGATGACCTGCGAGTGCTTTGGCAAAAATGGCTGCCGCTTCTTCCCGCGTTGCCTTGCCATATGGCACGTAATCCAGGGCATGGTCGGATACTCTGCCCCCTACGGAATGGAAGAACTCCACCCGGGATTCCAGCGCTGAGAGGAATGAATCATAATCGGAAATTGCTGTGCCCGAAGCCTGAGATAGCTTGCCCACCCATTCCGTGAAGGTATCCCGGTTCAATTCAAGTCCTTTATCTGGACGGAAAGAAGGCAGTACAGCAGTATCGAAGCCTTCGATTTCCTGAATCTTCAGATGGTATTCCAGGGAATCGCAAGGATCATCCGTCGTGCACACCACAGTGACATTGGATTTCGTAATCAGGTCACGTGCGCCAAACCCTTCACTGTTCAGCTTGGCGTTTACCTTGTCCCAGATTCCTGGAGCACTGCTCTCATTCAACACTTCGTATACCCCGAAGTAACGCTGCAGCTCCAGATGAGACCAGGCATACAACGGGTTGCCGATCATCATCGGTACCGTTTTGGCATAGGCCAGGAAGCGATCATAATCGGTCACTCCTTCGCCGCCGGTAATGTATCGTTCTTCAATTCCGTTCGCTCGCATCAAGCGCCATTTGTAGTGATCCCCGTATAACCAGGCTTCCGTAATATTGCCAAACGTCTTGTTCTCGTAGATCTCCTGAGGACTGAGATGGCAGTGATAGTCAATAATCGGCATGTCCTTGGCATAATCCTCATATAACTTGACGGCTGTCTCATTGTGCAGCAAAAATTGTTCATCCAAAAAAGACTTCATTCGCTTCGCACGCTCCCTTTGGGTGAGTTTACGTTCATATGGGTACACTTCCCACCTTTACGCTACACTGTTTCCTCCCAAAGTTCAATAAAAAATGATAGCGTATTCAAAAAAGGTTGCTTTAGGCATATGTCCCCGAACAAGATATACTGGTTTTAATGGTATATATGCTGATCTGAAGATCATACAAGGAGATGAATTCGTTGAAAATTACATTTCTGGGCACAGGGGACATGTTCAGCGTGGAGCAGCATCACAACAGCATGCTCGCCGAATTTGGAGACACACATCTGGTCATTGATTTTCCGGAATCGAATGCAAAAGCGCTCAAAGAGTATGGATTCCCTATGACCGATATCCATAATGTATTTATCACACATTTGCATGAGGACCACATCAACGGCTTACAAATGCTCGGATACTATTCTCAAATTGTGGGTGACCGTAAACCACGCCTGTTTATCCACGAACAGCTGGTCGAGCCGTTATGGAATATTTTATCTCCAGGCATGCGCTACACCACCGATGGCGAGCGTACGATGAACGATTATTATGATATCGTCCCACTGCCGGATGGAGGCACATTTGAGCTGGGCGGCGTGACGTTCGAGACTTTCCGCACCCAGCACGTTCCGGGCATGGTCAGCAATGGTATTCTTGCCAAGCCTTACTTCTATTACAGTGCAGACAGTACGCTGGATCAGGACAGAGTCGAACAAACTGCTGCCGATGTGCAGTTGATATTCCATGAATGCCATATGCATGATCTGGTGATCAAATCACATACCTCACTGAAGGACCTGGAACAACTGCCTGCGGAAGTGAGACAGAAAACGGTCTTGATGCACTATCATGACGAATATGCTGATGCGGACAAACGGAAACAGTTCAACCGCGAGCATGTTCTGCAGATGGTCGGCACATTGGAATCGTTTGAGCTAAATAAGGAATAGCTGAACCCAGCACAAAAACCACCTGCAGGCATATCTATGCCATTTCAGGTGGTTTTTCGTCTATGCTGTTACATCCTCATCTTACTTAGTGGAACTTTCTTCATCAGGCAAAGCCCATACGGACAAACCTCCGCCACACACATGGAAAGTAGCCCATCCATCCTTCTCAATGGTGATGCTATCCTCGCAGCTGTGTGTCAGATCCGTCCATACTTCACCGGCGCGATGTTCGCCGACAAACATTCGTTTCTCGCCATCATCCCCATTGGAGACCACCACCGCACAACCGGAGCCCTCGATTTCTTCCACGCCGCGGCGTACCCATCCAATTGTATTCGGATGATCGAAGTAATCCTCCTGCTCTCCATAAGCTTTGTTATAACGGGCAGACAGCAGGACATCCAGAATCTCCTTTTTACCCTCAACTGGCTCGGGACCACCAATACCATAATAATCCCCGTAAAAGACGACCGGATACCCATCACGGCGCAGCAGGGTCAGTGCATACGCGCTCGGTTTAAACCAGTCATCAATCCACGATTCCAGCGCTTCATGCGGCTGCGAATCATGATTATCCACAAACGTTACGGCATGTGTTGGATGTGTCTGAACCAACGTGTCATCAAAGATTTTGGATAGGTCGAAGTCCCTGCCTGCCAGTGAAGCTTCATGCAGCTTGTAGTGAAGAGACACATCAAACAGATCAATCTGATAATCCACCGTATCCAGGAATTCACGGCAGGCATCCAGATTGGAATTCCAGAACTCGCCTACGATGTAAAAGTCCTGCCCCCGCTTGCGAATCATCTCTGCTGCAAACTCCTTGATGAATTCATGGTTGATATGCTTGATCGCATCCAGGCGGAAACCACTGCATTGCAGCGTATCGATCAGCCATTTCCCCCATTGGAGCATCTCCTTGCGGACCTCCGGGTGATTATAATCGATATTGGCGAACATCAGATAATCATAGTTACCGAACTCGTCATCGACATTCTGACTCCAATTCTTGTTCTCTCCTGCGATGCGGAATATGCCGTTGCGTTCCTTCCTCGCATCAAAGTCCGTACCGTTAAAGTGCTCGGAGGTCCATTTGAAGGAAGAGTATTGGTCGCCACGACCCGGAAACGTAAATTTGGTCCAGCCTTCGATCTCGAACGGTTTGGATATTTCCTTCGTCCGGTCGTTCGGGTCAACTTCGATGACTTTGAAAACTTCCTTCTCATCGGCACCCGCCTTGTGGTTCATGACCAGGTCAACATAGACGGCTACGCCGTTTTTCTGACACTCGGCAATGGCCTCCACCAATTCCTGTTTGGTGCCATACTTCGTCCGCACACTGCCTTTCTGGTCGAACTCCCCGAGATCGTACAGATCATAGACACCATATCCGGTATCTTCAGGGGTAATGGCTTTGGTGACAGGGGGCACCCATACCGAATCAATGCCTTTGGCTTTCAGCTCCGGAGCCATTTGGGCCAGTCGTTTCCAATGCTTACCGTCTGCAGCCAAATGCCATTCAAAAAACTGCATCATCGTATGATTTCTTTTCATCAAAAACCGACCTCCTTGATTGCTTTCGAAGCGGACGTTGGAACGGATATGTATTCGCCCTTGTTCGTTCGTTTGCTATCCAAGTAATACCCTTTTTGGCCTATGCTTCAATCACCCTCAGATAAGTTTCCGGATGAAGGTGAGATGCGCTTGTAATCCAGCCACTCCTCCGGCAGCAACGAACGATACGGCTCCTGAGTGAAGCGATCATCCACCAGTACGAGTACGCCCGTATCCTCTTCCGTCCGAATCAGCCTGCCGCCTGCCTGCAGCACTTTGTTCATCCCGGGAAATACATAAGCATAGTTGAAGCCGTTACGTCCTGAGCGGTCAAAATAGTCACGAAGAACGTTGTTCTCCAGTCCAATCTGGGGAAGCCCTGCACCCACCACGACAACCCCATTGAGACGATCTCCCGGCAAATCCACTCCTTCTGAAAATACGCCGCCCATCACGGCGAATACGAGCCGCGTTCGTTCCGGATGCGGCTGGAATGCATTCAGGAATGCCTCCCTTTCCAGCTCACTCATGCCCTGTTCCTGCATGACCGTATCGGCCTGGGCAGGAAGCTGCATATAGGTCTCATAGACTTCACGCATATACGGATACGAAGGGAAAAAGACAAGCAGATTGCTGCGCGGCCACTCGGATACGAGCTGGTGCAGCATATTCGCAATCGGCTGCCTTGATTGCTGCCGGTCCTTGTAGCGAATGGATAGCGGAAGCAGTCTTACATCCAATTGTTCCCGCTGAAAGGGTGAAGGGATACGCAAAGTGTAATCCTCCTCCTCTGCACCAAGCATGTCCCGGTAATAACGCAGCGGCGACAAGGTTGCCGAGAAATGAATGATGGAGCGGAACCCTTTCGCCGTCTGGCGAAGCAGCACGGATGGATCGAGACAGAACAGCTTCACTCTCACTTCGCTTCGCACACATTCGGCATACGTGACGAATCGTTCATCGTACAGCTTGGCGATACGCAGGAAATTCTGAGCCGTGAAATAGGCATCCAGCAGCAGTTGATCCGTCTCGGCATTTCCCGAACCGCCTTCCACAAGATTTTGCTCTGCAACCATGACAAAGGGCTCCAGCAATTCAATCAGTTCTTCCGGCGCTTCCTGCTGCAGCAGCTTGCCCTCTTCTCCCCCGTTTTTGCGCAGGGTGATCAGATACTTGTCGATGGCTCCCGCATGGTCTGTAATGGCCTTCGCGGCGGCGACACTGCTGCCCAGCGTCTTAAATTCCCTTTTGACATCCAGGAAAACAGCCTTCTCCAGCTCAGCGGAGAACATCATGCGGCCGCGATCGACCAGGTTATGCGCCTCATCGACCAGCAGCACCGTTTTGCGTTTCTGCTCCTCCAGCATGCGCTTGAGGGAAATTCGCGGGTCAAAAATGTAGTTATAGTCACAGATGACTGCATCGGCCGCATATGCCGCATCCAATGAAAATTCGAACGGACATACCCGATGCTTGCGCGCGTATTGTTCAATGACCGGGCGTGTCATCAATGTTTCATGTTCCAGCATATCCAGCACTGCCCCATTAATGCGATCATAATACCCTTCACACATGCCGCACTGTCCGGTATCACAGGCTTCTTCTTCCTTGAAGCAGATCTTGTCCTTGGCGGTCAAGCTGATCACATGCATGTTCAGCCCTTCTGACTGCATTCTGGCAAAAGCTTCTTCTGCCGCAACACGAGTCGTCGTTCTTGCCGTAAGATAGAATAATCGACTGGCTTCACCTTCACCAATGGCCTTGACTGCGGGAAATAATACGGACATCGTTTTGCCAATTCCGGTTGGAGCCTTTGCCATCAGTCCCTTGCCTTCACGAATGGTCTGATATACTGCCCCTGCAAGCTTGCGCTGCCCTTCACGATATTTGCGGAACGGAAACGGCAGTTCTTTTACAGTGATGTCCCGCTTCTCTTCATATGCAGCGATCATCTCGGCATAAGGAGCATATCCAGCAATGACCTCAGCGGCAAATTGCTCAAGCTCCTCACGTTCCAGCATGCGCCGATATCTTCTCTCCTGGTTAGTCACAGTCTGCACATAGGTGAGCTGCACCTGCATTCTTGGCTCATCCTGCTGAACAGCATACATATATGCATACATGATGGCCTGCGCCCAGTGGACCGGAAGTCCGTCGCCCAGTTCATCCAGGTTGCCGGCTGTTGATTTGATCTCATCGACGGTCAGCTGACCCTCCAGACGAATCAGCCCATCACATCGCCCTTCCACCACATAAGTCAAGTCCCCATGCTGGATTTCAGCTTCGAGCACAACTTCTTTCAGATCTTCTTCCGTATAATCCTTCTGCACCCGCTGGTGAATCCGAGTTCCTTCCTGCATGGATGCATTGGAGCGGAAACCGGGACGAATGCTGCCGCTGCGATATACATATTCAACCAAAGGTCTGACCGATATTTGAATGGTCTTTGTCATGCGATCACCCGTTCTGTTTTAGTCTTTCTACTTTATCATGAAAAGAGCTGACCAAACCAGCCATTCTGCAGATTGGACTCGTCCCTCCCCATATGCTATGTTGAGGGGGAACGTACATTTAAGGAGGCAGCTTCCATGTATATTTATTTGGTTCCTTCCCCGATACCGGACGTGCTCGCTGCATATCCGCATCTGACCTTGCGGAGCGACGATCAGGTTCGTCTTGCCATTGAAACGAAAGAACGTCTACTCAATATTGAGCCGAATGACAGCGTAGCCGCATATGAGGCATTTGATGCCGCAGGCTCCTGGACAGGCGGCAGCTTTGCTGTTTTGAATAATATCCCGGTTACGGAAGACGGCCGTGGTGACTTCGAGGAGCGGTTCAAAAATCGTGCGCGCAAAGTGGAGGACGAGCCGGGTTTTGTCGGCATTCGTGTGCTCCGCCCCCTGAAGGATGATACGTATGTTGTACTTACCCTGTGGGAGTCAGAGGATCACTTCAAAAGCTGGCAGCAATCTCAGGCATACAATCATGCCCACCGCAATCGCAGTACAAGTGAAGGGCTGACCGCACAGAAACCAGCCATGTTTCCAAGAGCCTCTTATGTCACGACATATACGATAGAATAATTGGCAGTTTGATAGACGCCAGCGTCCCACCAGTTTTACGTATCTAGCAGATCACATGGCCTCTCCCTGAACAGGAGGGGCTTTTCTATTTCGGATTTTTGACACAGCATACCATGAGGTAGCATAATACTTGTTAAATGAAACTTCGGAAGGGAAGGCGGTTATGTTGTCACGCAGTTCACTCACCCGGTTTCTAAGCGGACCGTTTATATTGTTTACCGTGATCATGATTATCAAAAGCTCCCTGGCCTGGATCGTCATTTTCGATGATATCCCGGTCTGGAAACCATTGCTTACCGAGCTGCCGCTGATCTGGATCTGCTTCTGTCTGATTGAGTGGTTTGCCGCCAAAAGACGGATGTGGGCCTATCTTGCACTGAACCTGGTGCTGTCAGGCATTTTTTTCGCAGCCATTATGTATTACAAGTATTACGGGGTTATCGTCAATTATCATGCACTCGCGCAGGTTAATCAGGTGACGTCGGTGAAGAGCAGCATGTTCTCCCTGCTGGATCCGTATTACCTGTTTATTTTCGCGGATGTTCTGATTATTGGTGGCATATTGATCCGGCGCCGGATTAAGCTTGGCATTACCGAACGTCCGGAAAGGATACCTCTGGATCGCAGAAGCAGACGCAGAGTCGCCTCCGTTATTCTGATAATATCCCTGGTAATTTGCATGCTGAATATCTATCCGAACCGGGCAAGCATGAGCGAAATTACCCAAGCGGAACAAATGGGGATCCTCGGTTACGAGGCTTATACTATTCTGGCAGATCGACCTGACAAGCCCGTTCCACTTGATGAGATTAATCAGAATCGAATCGATCAGGTCAAACAAACGACAGAGATCGATGCCATTGTGGATTCGGGAGCAGCCAAGGGCCGGAATGTGATTGTCCTGCAGCTGGAATCATTTCAGAATTTCCTGATTGGTCTGAAGGTGGATGGCCAGGAAGTCACGCCACATCTCAACCAGCTTGCACAGGAAAGTTTGTATTTTCCAAACTTTTATCAACAGGTAGGTCAGGGGAATACATCGGATGCCGAGTTTGTTGTGAACACATCGTTCTATACTCCGCCCAACGGAGCAGCATCTACGGTGTATGCCGATAAAGCCCTGCCAAGTCTCCCCAAACTGATGTCCGCAAACGGGTATCAGACAGCTACATTCCATTCAAACGATGTTCGTTTCTGGAATCGGGATCAGCTGTATAAGGCACTTGGTTTTGATCAATATTACGATATCGATTATTTTGGCACCGAGGATTCGATTGCCTTCTCGGCATCGGATGAGGTGCTGTATTCCAAAACACTCGATAAATTGGAAGAGATGCAGGCAGAAGGTTCACCCTTCTATGCACAGATCATCTCCATGTCCGCACATCACCCCTACCATTTGCCGGAGAGCAAGGTTAGTCTGACGCTGCCCGAGCGGTACACGGATACACTGCCTGGCGATTATCTCGTATCCCAGCATTATGCCGATCAGGCGGTAGGGCAGTTTATTGAGGGTCTGAAACAACGCGGACTGTGGGAAAATAGCCTGCTGGTGGTATACGGAGACCACCTTGGCCTGCCCATCTATTCGCTGGACCGAGACGACAAAGAGTTAATGAAGGAAATCTACGGCCGGGAGTACACATCTGCGGACATGATTAACATTCCGCTCATCATGACGGCTCCCGGTGTTACGCCTGCAGAGCAGCTGGATCAGATCGGTGGACAGGTGGACATTCTGCCAACGATAGCCGGACTCACAGGGGCTTCTCTTCAGGATCAACTGCACTTCGGGCAGGATCTGCTGCGGGAGTCGGGCAATCTGCTGCCTGAGCGCTACTATCTGCCCTCCGGCTCCGTGCTGAATGACGCTTCCCTATTCATTCCGGAGACAGGTTATGGTGATGGAACCCATTACTCGCTTGCTGACGCCGGTAGGCAGGATATCAAGCAAGTGGAGAACCGTTCGGAACCGAAACCTGAGTCATCGGAAGAGACCGCTGTTCCGGCAACCGCCACAATAGATGACGGCACATCGCCCTCCTCGGGTTACATTACCAAGGACGAGTACGAGCGTGCTTTGGATCTTATGCATTTGTCCAACAGTTACTTGAACCAGTTGCCTGACCGAACTACAGAAAAGTAGCTAAAAGCAATCATTCAATCTATTAAAAGAGCCCGTGGAACAGGAATGGAATCCTGCTTCATGGGCTCTATGCATTTCCAGCCTATCATGGCCATGTCATGCTGTAAATAATTCGAAAGTTGTACTTACAAAGGAAGCAGCGGCACTGTAGTGCGAGCTTGCAGCTGATCTACCATGGCAAGCCATTCCTGTGGTTTATTCGGCAGAACAGCATAATAGCGATTCAGGAAATCCGCCACCAGGCTGGCTGGCAGTTCTCCCTGCTCCTCATTGCCCGGCATGAAGCAAAGGTCAAGACCACCTACCGCTTCCCCATCCCCTTGCCAGGAAGGATGAACATATGGGAAATCCAGTCGTTGATATCCGAGATGGGACAGCACTTCGCGACGTACGTACGGATCCATTGGTTTGATGCCGCCAAATGCATGATCCTGGCTAAGATACGGATTATAGATCTCGGCGAACATGCCAAACAGTTCCTTGCCGTTTGCGGCAGCAAGCTGCTGCAGGTCAAGCTTCCGATGGTTGGCAAGGAAACTGCCAATGCCCAAGCCTTCACGGCCGATGATTGTAAAATCCGTCATGGCCACATTCCAGTCTTCGTAATAGCGGTATTCTGTCGCCCCCACGACGTTTCCTTCATGTACAGCCACAAATACACGAATGCCGGGGTCTTCCAGCGGTTCCTGCCACAGCGGAAAGTCCAGTACTTCCTCAGGCGGAAAAATTTCCTGCATTAGCTTGTGCATTTGGGCAAACAGAGGATCATTAATTGAAGTAATTCGTGTAAATTCCATGGACTCATCTACCTCCAATGATAAATGTGCATTATGACTTGAACGGATTGCGCCATTCCATGAGAGCTGCATAGTTGCAGGACTCCTCATCATCCAGATAATCCGTTGCCACGCCAACTGGCAACCGGCCGCAGCGCAGCAGGAATGAGATCACCGGATCGTGTTTCTCGCCGGATAGCACCTGCTCCAGATACGATTCAGCCGTCATTTCATCTGCCACCAGATGGTATCCAGGCATTCTTCCGGCACCGAGCAGCCGGTCAAGTCCCTGTGCAATGACCAGATGGTACATGGCCTGCATCATGAGCTGTGCCAATCCCCATTTGCGGTATTTTGGCCGCACACAGAGATCTACGATGTAGAGCGTGTTGCCATCCGGCTGATGATTGCGGATGTACCCATCATCCGTCACTTCAACCCAAGTGTGGCTTGCCGGATGTGAAGGGTCCCATTCTATGCGCAGCGAGGTCATCGATCCCGCCAGCTCACCATCTACCTCAATGCAGATGGCCCCATCCGGGTAATTGGCTACATGACTGGCAAGCTGCTCATGGTTCCAGAGCAGCTCTTCCGGATAAGGCGGAGGGAAGCTCTCGGCCTGGATACGAATCAGTTCATCGAAATCAGCCTCCTGATACGTACGAACGACTGTCCTTACGGGCTTGCCGTGTCGATCCGGACCGGTAATCAACATCTGTTTTTGATACATGCTGATCATCTCCTCCTTACAACAGCTCCTGCTGTTACTGGTCATTCCTCAATCAGAAGCCTACTCCCAGTCTGTATACAGATCGGTCCGGCGGTCACGCCAGGTCGTTACAGATCCCCGTTCGCGGACTTCGTAGAGCAAATCCAGATCCAGATCGGCCGTTACAATCATATCATCGTTAATCTCACCTTCGGCCAGAATGCCGCGCGGCGGGAACGGGACATCATTCGGCGTAATAATGGCAGCCTGTCCGTAGTTGGCACGCATGAAGTCGACTGTCGGCAGATTGCCCACCGTTCCGGTCAGTACAACATAAACCTGGTTCTCCACAGCTCGGGCATGACTGGTATAGCGCACCCGATAGAATCCGTGACGGTCATCCGTACAGGACGGACAGAAAATAACGTCAGCCCCTTTTGCCTTTGCCATACGCACAATTTCCGGGAACTCAATATCGTAACAGGTTAACATCGCAATTCTGCCTTTATCTGTGTCGAATACTTCAAGGCCATCACCCGGTGCCATGTTCCATTCCTGTACTTCGGTCGGTGTAATATGGATCTTGGCCTGGCGTGCAATGCGGCCATCCGGATAGAACATGTGGGCGGTATTATACAATTTCCCTTCACGACGGATGACATGGGTTCCCCCGATCAGATGCATGTTGTACTTTGCAGCCAGTGAAATGAACAGCTGTTCATATTGCTCCGTGAAATCCGGCAAATCCTCAATGGTCAGGGCGTTGCCCTGACCGTCACCAATGGACATGAGCTGCGTTGTAAAAAATTCAGGGAACAGTACAAATTCCGTTCCGAATTCGTCGGCTGTCCGTATGTAATGCTCGGCTTGAGCAGCAAACTGCTCAAAGGAGCTGATGGTTTGTAATTGATACTGTACAGCGGATACCCGCAATTTCATGTTTCTCCACCTCCATCATTATTCTGCTCTCATTGTAACAACGAAATGAAGTAATTTCTATTTCCGTTCTTCGCTCAACATTGCCTTGGTGAAACCGATCCATTCCCGGGTGGCAAAAGACAGATATCGGTCCTTGCGCCAGATCATGCCGAGCTGCCAAGGGATCACGGGTTCCACAACCGGCATAATGCGTACACGCATATGATCCACTTCACGGCAGATGGTCTCCGGGAGTAACGCCACACCTAGATTGGCAGCAACCATTGCACTGAGCAAATCCCACTGGGAGCTCTCGTAGACGACCCTGGGCTGAAATCCTACATGTTGACAGGCAGCAATGATGCGATCATGCAGGGCGAAATCCTCCCTGAACAGCACGAATGCATCATGCTCCAGTTCACGCAGAGCAACCGACTCTTTTCCCGCAAGCGGATGTGAAGGATGGACGAGTAGATTCAGCTTTTCCTCCACAAAAACAAAATGATCGACGAGCTCATCCACGGTCGGCAGCACGGCCACACCAATATCCAGTACACCACTGATGACATCAGCCTCGACCTTCTTGGCTCCATCCTCGAACAGTTGAATGCTCACTTGCGGGTAGGCCTTATGAAATTCACCGATAATCATGGGGAAGAAGCTGGAGCCGACCATGGGCGGCAGTCCGATACGCAGATGTCCCTTCTTCAGGTTCATCAGATCATCGAGTTCGGACGACAAACTGCGAAACGACTTCTCAATTTCAAGTGCCTGCCTGAAAAAGACATGCCCCGCATCGGTCAATTCGACTTTCTTCCCATACCGGTCCAGCAGTGTAACACCGAGTTCATCCTCAAGGCTTTTGACGGTTTTGCTAATCGTCGGTTGGGTGATAAACAGAACCTCAGCCGCCTTGGTAAAGCTCTGCTGCCGGGCAACTTCCAGAAAATATTGCAAATGGCGGATATCCATCGTCTGATTCCAGCCTCTCATAGATAAATGGAATAGAAAACATTCTTAATATGCATTTTACTCATGAAAGAATGCGATGTAAAATTTGTAACAAGAAAGAATGTTTCCATTCATTTTCATAAACAATCAAATCAATCACGTTGATCATATAAGGAGGAATCGAAGTGAAAAAATGGGGACTTGGTATATTGCAGGTTGCTCTCCTCATGGCCTTTTCGCTGCTCATGGACCAGTTGGCCCGTGCTCTCCATTTGCCTGTGCCGGGTTCGATACTCGGTATGGTCGTGCTGTTTATTTTGCTTCAGACACGAG
>Ga0209463_1001021_pt1 | contig 18174 bp, 15 predicted proteins | sample AgamicMgSfrz_FD_187169 | JGI IMG/M metagenome (GOLD analysis project Ga0209463, IMG submission 187169) | Agave microbial communities from Guanajuato, Mexico - Mg.Sf.rz (SPAdes) (version 2) | ecosystem: Host-associated > Plants > Phyllosphere > Phylloplane/Leaf | place: Guanajuato, Mexico... | reverse complement strand
CTTCTAATGACCGGAAAAACTTCGGATTTTTATAGGTTGTTCCATCTGACAAAATGGCAAAATTTTTTAGTCCTACATCTATTCCAATGTAAGAATGTGTTTTCGGAAGCTCTTGTACTTCTGTTTCAACGAATAGTGACACAAAATATCTACCAGAAGGGTTCCGTCTCACTGTAGCATGTAGAATACGTCCCTCTACTTCGCGACTTTTGGCAAATCGAACAAAGCCTAGTTTCGGCAACTTTATTTTGTTCCCTACAACGGCAATGTTTTCATTTGTTTGTTTTGTGGTATAAGATTGTACGTTGTTCTTCTTAGATTTAAAGCGCGGTGCGCTGTTTTGTTTTTTGAAAAAGCGCGTATAAGCATCCGCAAGGTTGCGAACAGACGACTGAATCGCAATACGATCCACTTCTTTGAGCCAAACAAGCTCTTTCTTCATGCTAGGTAGTTTGGCAGAGCATGTACCATAGGTCAAGCCTTTTCCTGTCTCTTTATATGCGTGATCCCATAAGGATAGGAAATGATTGAATACAAAGCGTGAACACCCAATCGTTTTGTTGATGAGAATGGCTTGTGCCTGATTGGGATAGATGCGAAACTTATAGGCTTTATGAATCATGATTTCATTCCCCTCCATTTTGGTATATGACTATTATACACCAAACATATATTCGATAGGTAGTGGCGTAACACTTTCTATATGTCGAACAAGTAAGATGGCTTCCTGCCATCCCTTGTTCGAAGCCAATTCATCTCCCACCTACTCACTGGGCTGTGACCCTTCACGCTCCTTGAGGAAGGAGTCTTCTTGGCTAAAATGATAAAAAAGTGAAAATTTTAAGTAAACATAATGGGTGGATATCCATAGCTCCAAATGAATTAAGACCAGAACCGAAACAATTAGTTCATCTAAAAAGAGAACTGCCCAACCGTTGGTGGATGACAAATTTGATTGATATTTTGAAAGAGACAGCGCTACGAACTGGTTTTATCAATCACTTCCAAAGCTTAGCTACTCACGAACGATTAGATCGGGATGAAATCCAAAAAAGATTATTGCTCTGTTTGTATGGTATAGGGATAAATACGGGAATTAAACGGGTATCTTCTGGTGATTCCAGTATGCAATATAAAGCACTTTTATATGTAAAAAGAAAGTACATACATGTAGAAAATTTAAGAATTGCAAATCAAAGTATAGTAAATGCAATTTTAACTGAACGAGCCGAACCTATTTGGGGCCAAGTTACCACTTCATGTGCTTCAGATTCCTCACGCGTAGTAGCTTACGATCAAAATCTAAGGACACAATGGTTTCCTAGATATCGTGGGCCTGGTGTTTCTGTTTATTGGCACGTTGAGGAAAAATCAATGTGCATTTATTCTCAAGTAAACGCACCTAATTCTTCTGAAGTGGCTGCCATGTTACATAGATTACTGAATCATGATACCGATAAAGAAGTAGATTGTAATTATGTAGATACACATGGTCAAAGTACAGTTGGTTTTGCCTTTTGTCATTTACTAGGTTTTGAACTATTGCCACGTTTTAAAAATATTCAATCTCAGAAACTTTATAAAGTTTCTACAACAGATTGTTATGAGAATTTGTCTCCTGTCATTGCGAAACGAGCTATTAATTGGGACTTAATTAAGCGGCAATATAACGAAATGGTTAAGTATGCGACAGCGCTACGAATAAATACAGCTGATACAGAAGCCATTTTGAAACAATTCTCTAAGAATAGCTCTCATCCTACATTTTTAGCGTTTCAAGAATTAGGAAAAGTGATTAAAACAATGTTTTTGTGTGATTATTTAGCTTCGGAACAATTAAGAAAAGAAATCCATTCTAGATTGAACACGGTTGAAAGTTGGCATTCAGCAAGTGACTTTATTTTTTATGGCCAAGGTGGGGAAATACGTCGTAATGAGCTCGAAGAGCAAGAGGTTGCCATGTTAAGCTTGCAATTAATTCAAAACTGCATCATTTACATTAATACTTTAATCATCCAACAACTACTCAGTGAAAAAGAATAGGAAAATCGTTGTTTGGAAGAAGAAGATTACCGGGCACTTATACCTATGATGTACTCTCATATTAACCCATATGGTGAATTTCGTTTAGATATGGATAAAAGAATGGCCATTTAAAAGTAGAACCAACATTATTAATTTTTAAATTATTTTCAGAAAATTATAAAATTATAGATTTTCTCGGAGATGCTGGATTTACCCCTGATAGGAGCTCAAATCAGGCATCGTTGTAATTACTATGTTTGGTTGCTTTAATACTGTTAATGCAAATGCTTTTAATAATATGGTTTGTGTTCCTAAATCCTGTAATGTAGAAAAAGTTGTAACAACTGGAGGGTTTTTTTGCTCCTCTGTTGAGTTTTTCTCTGTAGCAAATGTTTGTAAGGGTGCTACCTGACCGGCTAATAAGCTGTGATAATACATCCTGTGACCAATGAAGCATTTTTCATGAAAATCTCTCCCTCCTTTTCTATTTCAGTTATTCAAAATATGATATACCCACCTCCATGTATGATGAAGTTGGGTTTTTTAGGGAAGGGATTTACCTATAAACCCAAGAAAAATATTATTGCGTCTACAAAGGCGCAGTAGCCAGAAAATTATTTAATTGTTTTCCAACAGAAAACTTCTTCCCAAAAATATGAAGGTGTGAAACACCCATTTTAGGTGGGAGATGAATTTCGGTTGGCACTAGCCAACATGTCTGCTATCATTTACTTGTACAGATTGCTCTTCGAAAAATGAGGATGTAAAGTTGGTTACAGGAAAACGTTGCAACCGTAAAATCTTCAATGTTCTATCGCCCTACGCTTGCGGAAGTTGCGAACATCAAACTAAAGTAGGTATAGCGTGGTGAGTCAACGTACAAGATACTTATGTTCTCACCGTAAGGACTACGGGTAGAGTCTGCTAAGAGAACCGGTGGATACATCGGTGTTCGTAGGAATTTCCCACTTCAAACAGTCTGTAAGGGCGTTAAGGGATAAATAGTTATAATATTTCGACTTTTCAAGATTGATCTGTATAAATCACCTCCAGTATACTGTTGATTTAAGAAATACAACATCTAAAAAAATACCTTTGATTTAAGTACTAGATTCCCTTTTTATTATTTAGCTAAGAAGATTTCTTCCTCAAGGAGCGTTAAGGGTCACAGCCCAGTGAGTAGGTGGAAGATGAATTGGCTAAAGTGATAAAATGGATATATTCTTGTTCATACGGTGTATATTTGATGTGTGTTACGATATATAGATGGGCTTCACCTGTCCACGCATTATACAGATATTAGGAAGAGGAATGCCAATAGGTATTGTACTTGTGTTTCATACATATTGGTGGAGAAAATACTTAGTGGGCAAACTCCATGCGCTCTTGAAGAATAAGAATTATGAAGGAACTTCCATTTACAAATGAAAATGCAATCGTAGTTCTGTATGACGTGAAAAATGAAAGTAGATTTTACAGATTTTTCGAACGGGATAGCACCCACTGTAGGGGTGAGAGTGAGGTCAAATGCGATATGCAGATAAAATACCAAAGGTACGTTCTGTACATCAAGTATTTGAAAGTGGAGAATTATTCCTAATAGATAAGTAAAAGTTTCTAAAACCATCTTATTCTCTAAAAACGGAAATACCTATGAGATTGGAGTAACAAATTCTTCTACTCCGTAACATGTAAGGAGTCGTCAAGCACAAAAAGCTACAATAAATTTGAGAGCTCGCAATCTGACTCGTTTGGTCATAGAACGAATGCCGTATCTGCTACATGCACTGGATACAGAGTGGTTAGGATACACCGTAATCTTGCATGTCAGCAATACTAGAAATAGACCTCACCTTTTGGTAGCAAGAATCCTACTGACATTAGTCAGCTTGTGGTTTTAGTCGTAGGAGTGTTAAATGTATCTGGTGAATAACTTCACGTCTATTAATTAAAAAGAGGGAAAATTCATAACGTCGTTTTCCCTCTTTTATCTTATACTTTTAAACAATCAAACCATTACTTTTTAATGTACCCCCAAATGTATACTCCGGCTAATGCTGCTAGCATATGTATCACCTCTTTTGGTCTTCAAATTTGTGAATTTGACTATTCGAATATTCGGTATAATTTCTTGTGATTTTTTCAAATTTACAAGATGTATCTTTTCTAAAAGTAAATATTTTATTGTAGATTTTTTGTAATTATATAAGAGACGCAACAACATCATCATAAAGCTAAGAAGCCTAAACTTAAAAAAATGCATACGAAATAAATCTAGCCGGATATAATTTTTTTAAAATGTATCGAAAGAATGCTCCTTTCTCAAGTGCGTGAAGGACGAGAGTTCCTCAGTTCGGTTTAGTATAGCCAAAATTCTTGATAAATTAACTATATGAAGTTTTTTGATTATTTGATAAGGAGGGAAGTCGTTTCGTCAAAATAAGCAACATTATACATGTAAAAAATATGGGATTGAATATATTGAAGCTGATAAGTGGTGTCCTTTATCTAAAATGTGTTCGAGTTGCGGTGAAATCAAAAAAATTTGTGTTTATCCGAAAGGATATATACCTGTGATTGTGAACATGTAAAAAGTATATCATTATCCAAACGAGTCTATTATGAACAAGAAGCCTCATAAAAAGAGGGAGAGCACCATACCCTATATTATCATGTTAAGAAAGGGGGAATTGCATGACAAAGGAAGGGCCACAGAAACCCCTTACAGATTTAGAATTTCTTCGTATAATCTATCACTTTCAGTGGAGTACAACTAGTCAGCTTTCTTCTTATATTAGTTATAACAGACAAAGTATCTTTCGACGTATTCACAAGTTGGAAAATTACTAGGCATAGCTATGAAAAATGTACCTTATGGCAGTCAAACTTATAAATGCTAACTTTAAAATTGTAGCCCGCTAGGGTTATTTCGTATGCACCTTTTTATAAAGATTCCTCATATTCCATAGTCGGAGAAGAATTTGTATGTATTTTTTCCAATTCAGTTTCCTTAGCTTGATGGCGATGTTGCCGTGACCCTATCTTGGATAATCCCTTCGGGCTGATGAACTACAGCTTCAAGTAAGTTGATAATATGCTTATTTTTCCCATCCACTATTTGGAGTTCTTTAATGATCTCTGTTTTGGTTGCAGTTTCTGCTCTATTGCCAAACTTATGAGCAATCTCATCTAATAGTTCAGCTAAATGATCGGTAATTTCCATCTTACGGCACCAAAACAATAATGAAAGTACTGTATAACGAATTCGAGTAGGGTGAGCATGTAGTTTTGTAATCGTTTCTGTCGCAGCACGTAATCGATATTTGTATACTAGTTTTGGTGCCATTTGTTTAAATGCATAATCGGGAATTTGCAAATGACGAATGGCTACTAATTTTTTTACTTCTTCATTCATCGTTGTTACACTTGGTTTTCCTGGTGATGCTAATAAGTGACGGAGAGTTAGAATTTCATCAATTTCTTCCATTATATGTGCATCATCCTCTGAATGGATAGATGATTCAAGCAATGCGTCTAATCGAGAACATGTAGTAGGAGATAATTGTTGGGACTTTATTTGATATAGATTATTTTCATAAGTATCAATTGCAGAGGCAATCATCCGTATCAAACTACCTACAGAAGGCGGTTCTATTTTCCAGTTACGAAATTGAATGTACGACTTCATTTCTAAATAGTCTGTATCATGTGTAAAATGTACTTGTTCATTTAGCCACTGTTTCAAACGCTCATTATCTTGCTTCGTGAGTGTTCGAAATCCAAAAATACTTCGTATTTGTTGTCGATGTCTTGTATATGTTTTTTCTTTTCCGCCCCAACTATATTGATGGAACGAGTCAGGCGAAAGGGGGGTTATTTTACGATATAGGTTAACAATACACTAGGAATATCTTGTTTTTGATTTGGGAATGCAGCCTTGTATTGAAAATTCTTAAAAAGAACTGCAAAGCCTAAACGATTTACATCTGTTTTGTTTTTCATTGCCTGATCAACATCATTAGGTAGTAAAGTAAAGAATTCCATAAGTTCTTCTGCGTTCCAATTTCTCTTCATAGACTCTCCCTCTGTACTTGTTGATAGTATACTTTCTAACGTAGTTAGGTATCAACATAATTCAGAAAAATGAGTTATTTCCAACAGAGAAACTACTATCTATAATCTGACGGACTAGAGGACGAACCGTCTCACTCCCCCTTGAGGAAGGCGTCTTCTTAGCTAAAATGATAAATATGCTTATTTTTCAATCAAGTTATGGTTTTCCCAATCAAGTATATATTTACTTGAACTTGAAGCTTTTCTTTGTTCTTTTATATTTGTTCCTGTCCACCAACCAGTACCAGAACCCTGCCAGCCATTAAAAAAAGATTTCCAATTCATCCAATAGTTATCTGAAATACGTTCAAATGTAACAGTTAAATCTGAATATTTTTCAGATTTGTCTGCCGTTACTACAGCAAGCACACCTGGAGAAAATCCATAAGCTGCTAATGCAGGCATCTGATCCTTGGAGATGAAATTTTCTTTTGCCCAAACAGTTGCGTTTCTTGATTGCATAAATAATTGATTACGATAAATAGAATCATCTGAATCTCTATTGTAGGGGCCATACCCTTGGTTCATAGCCGAAACAAATAGTATTTCCCATTGAACCTTTTTACTAGTATCTAGTGCTAAAATCGTTTTATAATCTGTTTGATCATAACTAGTAGTTGTTGACCAACTTGTTCCACCTGTTATAGAACCTTCTCCATTTGGTCCCTTTTCATTTGCAGCAATTTTAACGGTCCCCCCTACATTATACCCTACTGTAGAAAAAATTTTCTTTGTATCCACTGTATTGATAGGTGCTACTTTATGGAAACTGGAAGATTTCCCGTATAATTCCATTCCTATATGATACGATGAAGGCCATTGTAATAGGGCACTCATATATCCGTTTACCTGTCCGTCGACTTCTTTGTCTTCAATCCGTTTAGCTGCATCAATATAACTTCCTTCTGTACTAATAATAGCGATTTTTTTATTTGCATGAGAATCATCGATAAATGACACTTTGAGTGATTTTTTCATTTTATTTGGAGAATCATCACGTGTAGAAAAGGCATTATATATTTTTGCATTCTGTCCAATGCCTTCAGATTGTCCCATACTAGTTTGAGCTGAAGCTGTCCCACTAATAAAATTTAGAAGTGTTAAACTCAAAGATATAGCTAATCCTGTTGTTCCAAAAATTTTCAGTTCCATTGTTTCCCTCCTACATTATATATATCCTGGATAGAAATTTATCATGTACAAATCGTATCTAAATGCCTCTATACTTTGTATTGAACTACCCCCACTTTCACCTTGTTTAAAAAAGGCGGATTCCTAATTCCTTGCGGTTAGAAGCCTTATCGCTTCATTCTTTAGATTGATACCCTTGCGCTCCTATCTCTATCATGGTATGTCAAGCAGTCCCATTTACGTAGATTGAGATGTTTAACGCCGTTGTTTTGATACCCACAACAAGAACATAATTGGCTAGAAGCAAATGTTTTCGATACGACAATAATTTGTTTACCGCACCATTTTGTTTTGTATTCCAACACGGTTCGAAACTGTGTCCAGGACACCTCGCTTTTGCTAACGTATGATTCTGTAATATATTTGATACTTGCAAATTCTCTATACCGATCACATTGTGTTTTTTGATGATTGCAGCAGTGGAGATTTTGTCTAAATAATCTTTTCTAGCATTCTTCATGTATCCATAAGTAATGGTTATTTTTACCGGTTGTTTATTCCAGCGATTAGATTCTTTCATTCCTCTAGAAAGAACACGCTGCGCTTTTGGCAAATCGAACAAGCCCTAGTTTCGGAAATTTTATTTTGTTCCCTATAACCGTCATGTTTTCATTCGTTTGTTTTGTAGTGTAAGATTGTACGTTTTTTTCTTCGATTTAAAGTGTGGGTGCTGTTTTGTTTTTTGAAAAAGCGTATATACACATCCGAAAGATTGCAAACAGACGACTAAATGGCAATGCTATCGACTTCTTTTAAGCAAACAAGCTTTTTCTTTATGCTAGGTAGTTTGGCAGAGCATGTACCATAGGTCAAACCTTTGTCAGTTTTTTTGTATGCGTGATTCCATAGGGATAAGTAATGATTGAAAACAAAGCGAGAACACCCTATCGTTTTGTTAATGAGAATGGCTTGTGCTTGATTGGGACAGATACGAAATTGATAGGCTGTATGAATCATTATTTGATTCCCTTCCACCTTGGTATAGGACTATTTATATATCAAACGTACATTCTATAGATAGCAAATGCTCGGTTTATGTATGTCAAACAATTACGGTGGTTTCCTGCCGTTCCTTATTCGAAGCCAATTCATCTCCCCCAACTCACAGGGCTGTGCTCTTTACGTTCCTTGAGAAAGGAATCTTCTTGGCTAAAATGACCATTCCAACAACCATCCCCATAAGAACTACCGTTAAAACGATTTTTTAATTGATTGCATCATAGAAGATGGCACCTTGCATATAGAAAACTTAAAATGACCTGGTCAAGAAAAATGGAACATGAAATAGATTACGCAATTGATTTTGAATATTGATAAGGAGTCAGTCCATTTAATGATAAATTCAACTACTAATTGATTTACTTGAGACAAGGAAAATAACTTTTCTCCATGTAAGCATTCTCATTTAAAAATACTAGAAAATGATTCCATCACAGCGCTATCCCAATAAATTCCCTTACGGGACATATTTTGTTGAATTATTTGTTTCTTACAAAAATCAGTAACTATGTAGCTAGTAAACTGTGGTCGTTGATCACTATGAAATGTTTTTTTGATTTCCATAACTATTTTTAACTTGTTGAATTGTATCTTTTACTAACTGCGCATCCTGGCAAGTATCTAGTGAATAACCAAGTACCTGACGGGTGCTAACATCTAATGCAGCACAAAACTATACTTTCATTCCATTCATTAACCGAAACTCTGTAATATCACACTACAGTTTCCATACCTTTTTTGCTAGGTAGAAAAGAGCACTCTAATATACTAGGAAACACCCGATGTTCTTGTTTTCATTTTTTATAATACGTTATCACTTTTAATTGTAAGTTTGTCCTGCATAAAGCTTTTCTTACTTGAGAATTTGTAACGTTGATGTCTTTGTTTGCTAGGTAACAGTACAATTTTCGATACCCCATTCTTTCTTTTAAACATTTAAATTGCATGACAATATAAGCCGCTGTCTCTTTACGTTTTTCAGTGAGTTTGCGGTGCATCTAATTGTAAAAAACACTAATAGACACTTGTAATCGGTGGCAAAGTCAGCGTACTCCGAATATTTTATCATTTTAGCCACGAAGACTCCTTCCTCAAGGAGCGTGAAGGGGCACAGCCCAGTGAGTAAGTGGGCGATGCATTGGCTAAAATGCTTAAAAACTGCTGCATTTTGTGGAGTTGAGAAAATGTACAGTATACAGTTGACTATTTTAAACACGAATCACTTTATAGAGTTTTGTTCATTGACCACGGTATGTATTTTCTTATTAATCCATATAAATCCAATGCCGAGACAAATAGAAATACCCCAGCCGACAGCGGTCATAATAATTCGCAGTTCACCATAGCCCTCCACACCAAAAAACGAGATGAGATATATTTTTAAAAAACTTTTGACAATATATTGCAGGCCAAAAAAGAATGTTAAATATTGCAGGCCTGCATATATACGAGAATCAAGATACAATGTACGACTTTTACCATAATCATAGCCCTGTAGCGCCGCAATATCTGCTACAAAATATAGCATAAGCGGTTTTTTTAGAAAAATCGTATATATAACAATACATCCAAGTATAATATGATAATAGGCATCATTCCATAGCATCTTTTCAGCTGATCCAGATAAGACATCTACCATTATATTTGTGATAAGTGTAAGAAGAATAAAAAAACCTGTTACATTGAATTGTTTTTCTTTTTTAAATGTATATAGTGTATACATAATCCCTGGAACAGAGGAAAGCAGCATCGCATAGTACGAATCCATATACATTTTTGTACATTTCCAAATTAAAAAGGGACATATGAGATAAGCTGCAATATCTACTATCGCTTTTTTATTTTGATTCATCTAAACCTCCTGTAAACCTACAGTACGTTTCTAATCAAGTACGTATCACCACCATTTGTAAAGCCAGATTATCATTAACTCACTGGTTTCAACAATGATTTCCACAACTCTTGAACGGTTTGTAATCTAGCCTTTATAAAAACGGGATTTACTTGCGAAGCACGCTGTACTTCAGCCACTGTACTTACTAACGTAGCATCTAATTCATTCCAAATATCAAAAATAGCTGTTACGTCCTTTTCTAATTCACTGACAGGCCGAACGAGCGTACTACCAACAGTATAACTAATCCCTACATCCTGATATAAATTATCATTCATATCATCAGTGAAATATAATAAATCTGCATATACAGGCAGTAAAAAAGGCCAGGTAGGTTGAGCTGTTACCAGAAAAGAATGGACAGGTACAAGATCGGATTTTAGTTTCCTTGACTTTTCTAAAAGGTCATTATTAAAGGATATTATTTTGGTCAATAGATTTTTTACATTTGTTTCCTTTCCCTGTAAACCTTCCTGTAACGTTTGCAGTAATTGTAATACTTGCTCTTTATTATTATTGTCTACTTGTTGTTGAATTTGTTGGTATACAGTATCAAATGTTTTGCGGTCATAGTCTAGCAATGTAGAACGAGTTGTTTCTATTTCATCTTTGGGAGAAGTAATCCCCATGTTCCTGGAAGAAACAATCCATTCACGGGATTGTACATAGACATTTGACGCGTCTTGAAGTGCCGTTTCAAAATCTTTTACCGGCATTTGATTTCCCCCAACCTTCGATTGGGCAAGCATCAATTTATCTGAAAGAGGTAGGAATATATCTGATATATGCTGTACGATTACATTCATATTTTCTTCTATGCTGGATAGGGTAGGGGCATCTCTTGTTTGTATCTGATCCTCAGCAAAAACTTTTTCAGATGTTGCAAGTGGTAACATAATTGTGCTTACTAGACAAAAAACATATAACAAATTACGCATTGTATAACCTCTCCTGTATCATACATTTTCTAAAAAAGAAGGGGCGCTATGCTGCCCCGTTCCTTCCCTATTGTCATCCAATCTTTCTCGCTATCGCTTCATACAAATGAACCCACGTAAGTTAAGACTTTCTTTTTAACGTATTCCCCGAAAGAATTCTCCTTCCTCAAGCGTGTGAAGGGCGTAGCCCAACGATAGGTGGGAGATGAATTTCGGTTTGGCATAGCCAAAAAATTTTGATAAACTAGCTATATGAAGTTCTTTGATAACTTGATATAGAAGGTTGCAGGAAGAAAATAGCGTGCGAAAACCAAGCCATTCGGTTCCTGCGTAAAATATCAACCGTACCAAAAGAGCGTCCATGCGTTGGACATCTAGGGGGGGAACACCCCGAAGTAACGCTCAGGGAGACGAAAGGTTACTTTCGTCACGGAACTGAGAAGCTCCCACTTCAAGCTTTGCTAAGTGGTGAGTAGTTCACTTTGATGCAGTATCTTCTATCTTTAATTCTTTTAGACCTTCTTTTAATGTATCCGCATCTGTCTTTAGCGTTTTCCAACTATCCTTAGCGCTATTTAATGTAGGGATTAGAAATCCAGATAGAGTATCTGCTTTCTGATCCGCTTTATCAATCGTTTGCAATACACCCTCATATTGCGAATCCAAATCATTCCATTGATCAACCATATATTGTAACGCATCAACAGCGCCGTCAATTGCCTTAGACATTTCATCCACACTATTCGATGCTACTCCAACAACCCTGTTTAATGTTTTTTTATAATCTACTGTTTGAGTTAATTGTGCTAATAATGGTTCTAGTGTTGCTAATTGTGAACTAGCTACAATTAGCATGATGCCTCCCGCTATCCATGTCCCTAATGCAGGCCACATAACAACTTTAATCCCGTCGCTTCGTACTTGCCTAAAATGATTCACTTCCTTTAACACTTTCTGCAGGGCCTCTTCATCTTCATCAAGCCCAGTTGTTTCATTTATCAATATAGAATGTAAAGTTTTAGAATTAGCTTGGAAAACTCTACTATCAGTACCAATATCATCTCTTAATGATTGTAATGCCCCAATCAATGCAACTGCTTGTTTTTTGTTGTTTTGGATATCTCCTTGTAGGTCTGTAATGCCTTCTTTTAATGTTTCTTTATCTCCTATTTTCGCGGCGTCTACTAACGTACTATAATAATTGTCAAATGTAGTATCATATGTGATGATACCTGTTAATGTGTCCAATAATTGTCGTTTCACCTTTGTATCCCATGTGGTCGCATGTGCACGCGCGTTTCTTTGATCTTGTACAATTTGATTTGGTAACTCGCTATGACCTTTCACATCAATTCCTGTAAAATTCACATCTGGCGTGTGAACTAATTGATACGAATATAGATTCATAGCTTGTGCAAACTCGCCAGCCTTCTCTAATGTTTCTTTCATTTTATCTGTATTAGCAGACAGATTTCCATTTTCTGTAGTAGATTGCTCTATACTACTTGCAAATATGGCTGTAGGTGGTGTTGCCAAAGCCGTTGCAGTCATCGTTAACAGGGTAGATAAAGCAACCACTTTATAGGGGAGTTTCTTTAACATTTCTTATACCTCCAGTATGAGTAATACGAGATAGATTCCACTACCGAGTAGAACCTATCTCGACATAACGTATCGTTGGTTTCTATCGGTCTTACTTATCTGTGAATCCAATATCTTTTGAGACTAAATCTGCGGCTTGATATATATCATTCCACTGTTGCCTCGCGGCATCTAAATCATTGACAAGTAGCGAAACCTTTGATGGTTGCATCGAATCGACACTATCCAGCAGTACTTTATAGTTTGCTCCCATCATATCCCATTGTTTTTTCAAAGCCGTAAGTGAAGTAATGGCTTGATCCACTGTTTCAGATAGACTTGTTAATGTTTCTTTGGCGTTTGACAGTACGAGAACGGCTTCCTTCGCCGCATCTTTTTGTTCCCCTAATTGCGCAATTGTGTCAGAAACTTTATTATAATTCGTTATATTTTGCGATAATTCAATTCCCGTCGCCGTTCCTAAACCGATGCCTGCTGCCGTTAATGCCGCAAGGCCTCCGACAATAGCCGGTGTTGCTGTTCCACCGGTTACTACAATGGCAATCGTGCCACCAATGGCACCACCAATGAGAAGGAAGGTTCCAAGTCCGCCGCCAATCCCCCATCCTAATGCGTTATTAAGATAGGATTTTTGATTCTGACGTAGACTTGCAATTTGATCTTCTAAATCTTTCATTTGCGGGGATGTCGCTGCTAAAATAGTCGCTACGCCAGGTTTGCCGTTTGCTCCATCTACATCGTTTTTAAACTGATTCGAATCAATGACCAGTTTCTCCTTAAACTCTTTCAAAGTTTTGATAACGCCGTCTACTTCTTTTGAATTTGTTTGAATGGTTGTATATAAGTCTTGTAACCCCTCTGTTATTGTAGACTTTTCATTTTTTTTGGCAGCTTCTACAATGGTATCGTAATAATTTTGAAACTGTGTATTATAGGTTACAAGATTACGTGCCGTTTTTTGGATTTGTGGTTTCACCTGATTCAGCCAAGTATTTGCATTGACAATACTCATAGCTTGATCAGCCTTGATGTTCTTATCTAAATCTTTACCTTCTATTCCCAAATCTATCTTGGATAGATCTATCATAGGTGTTTTCATCATTGTGCTCGCATATATATTCATGACAAGCATATTTGAACCCGTTTTCGCTAAAGCTTCTTTCATTCCATCTGGTCCTAATTTATACGAACTTTCTTGCTGTTCCTGCACAACTTTCTCTTGTGCAAAAACATATGTAGACGGTATGATATTTCCTGCCGCTATAGCTGCGATCATTGCTGCAGTAGATACTATTTTATAAGGGGACTTTTTCATATTCTTTCTCCTCACTGAGTGTTATCGGGTATCCTATCGCTTTTATTACATGCTGGAAGAAAGCCTCTATCTGTCAAATGTGCTCATTTGCTCTTCCAGTTGGCTCGTTAAGTCTGTCAATCGTTTTAATTGTGCAGATTGACCTTTAGCATCGCTCGTATTTGTTGAAAGTTGTGTGATGCAATCTTTCACTTGCCCCCAATCTTTTTTATACGTTTCTAGAAGACTGATTTCTAATTTTACTTTATCCGCAAAAGTATGCGCATCATTTTGCATTTGATTTAACAGGTTTTTTTGTACATCTACTATTGTAAGTTGTTTGGTTAACTCATAGATTTTTTTATTTTGGGTTTGTAAGTCTGTTAGTTTTTCTTGTTGCGAAACCGATAATTTATTTATTTCTGCAAAACTATTGCATGCCTTTTGAATTTTGTCTAGATCAAATGCTTTTAATAAATCATATTCTTGAGATTTTGCTGCAGCTGCGGCTGCTATGTCACTTTTTTTATCTGTTTCAATTTTTTCACGTGCTTCTTGTTTTGCCGCTTCGATTTCTTGCGTAGATTTGTTCGCCTCTTTCGCAGCTGTTTCAGCGGCTTTTTCAGCCTCTGCAATAGATTTTTCAATCTCTTTTCCTTTGTTTATAGCTGCCAGTGCTGACTCAGCTGCTGGGGTAATCATTTCTTTTGTGAAACTATACACGTCTTTAAAAATTTCAAATCCTTGTGCATTTAATGCACCTGGTATTAATGCCAGTTCTTGTAAATCTTTTTGTATCTTCGCTCTGGCTTCGTTTAATTCCGTCGTACGCTGATCTTTTGATCCACCCAATACCTTGATTCCTTGCTCCACATGACCATTTAGATTTGTTATATCACTCGTTAATTGCGATTGAAAACTTTGTAATTCATTGATATGACTTTGAATCTTATCTTGATTCGATTGAACGATATCTTGAAGCGCTTCTAATCGATCAAAAAAACCTTGCTGGTCTTCTTTACTATCTATAAATTGCTTTAAATTCGGATAGTAACTATTAAACTTCGTTGTAAACCCTTTGCTTTTTGCCTGAAGTAAAATCAAATGCGGATACAATTCAGATGACCATTCCTGCATATCTTGTTTCATGGTTGTTTGATCTGTCTGTAGTGCCGGTAGCTCCGCTACTTGTACATTGGGGCGTTTCAAAGCTTCATCTACATAAAATTGGATATAGGTAGATTGATTTCCTAGCTGACCTAATGATAGAGAAAGATCTACATTTTCTTGCTGGGTTTCTGCAAAAGCAATAGGGCTGGCAAGTGCACAAATGGGAATGGCCCCTCCAGTCAAAAGTGATGTGACTAACACTCCGTTGATGAATTTATGTTTCATTCTATACAATCCTCCATTTTTATTCGCATAGACCTTAATACCGTTATAATCCGCATAGACGGACATTTGTTAGCGTGTGATGTTTTTTTATGCACGTTTTCAGAAACTTGCATATCATCTTATTTCACGAAAAGGTGAATATGTATGTTCTATCGTGTATGGACACCTCAAAAAGAAACTGTACCAATGTCTCGTCTCGCGCGTTATGCGATGTTCGCTTTCATGAAATTTTGAAACTCTCTTGTCGTCACCTCCTAACCATTTTTTCGTTTTGATGCTACAGGAAGAGATATACGATAGGTTATTCTTTTTCTTATACATAACTATCCGGGTATGAGATGCCGGACCTGATACTGTTCTGAAACCACCAAAAGCCGGAACATGAGTTGGTAACTGGACAGCTGTAAAACGTATTCCTCTTGACACTCCCACGGCTAAAGCCGCAAGTCCTACACCTTACGGTGTAATGGATGGGATTCTTGAATGACTAAGAATTCGCAGTCCATTTCTGTTTTGAACAGCCTTCAAGATGAGGGTGTGCCATCACCCCTCCTAAGACAGACCATATAGGTTCTTAGGCTGATTGACTATTACCGCCAACCACAGTTTCGTAGCGAATATTCATCGCCCCAAAGATATCACGATGTTTCTCAAATCCACATTTGCACTTGTATTTTCTGTCTTGCGCCTTGTTCTTTTCAGAACATTTCGGACATGTTTGCGTCGTATCAGTTAAATCGAAAAACTGCAACACGAAAAATGAAAAAATAAAAGATACCAACATTTTGGATACTTAGAGTGCCACAAACCTTGCGGTTTTTAGTAGCACTCCTTATCCAACCTCACTTTCATCCCATGCCTAAAGGCGAGGGCTTTCTCGTTCGGGAAGAGCTGTAAGAGTATGTATATGTTATCTCCTTTATTCGGTTAAGGATTACATGATAGGAACAGTATAACAGCGAATGTATAGAAGATATATTTAGATAATGGCGTTTTTCAAACGTCCATATCGTTTTAGTTATTTATAAAAATATAGCGTTATTTTATCATCTTGTTGGGGTTGTAAAATAGAGAAGGAATATATTATATTACAATAGTATAAAACAACCGTAGTGAACTACCTGCCACTTAACGTCCTAACGGACTGTTTGAAGTGGGGCTTCTCGGTTAGTCGTTACTTTTGGTAGCTAACAAATTCGCCCTAAGACAGCCGAGCTAACTCCCTTGTTCCAAGGGTTATTTTATTGCTATCTATGCTAAAGCTAATAGGCGTATTGCTTCCTTTTTGATATTGATAGCTGCGTTATAATCTCTATCGAGATTTACACCACATGTACAAGAATATACTCGCTCAGACAAGGACATATGTTTCACATTTCCACAATTGCTACATGTTTTTGTGGAAGGAAACCATTTGTCTATTTTCACAAGCTGTTTGCCTTGTTCATTTCGTTTATAAGCTAAGAAAGAAGTGAACATACCCCAAGCATTATCAGCGACACTTTTTCCAAAATGAAGTGCTTGCGACATTCCTTTCATATTTAGATTTTCAATAGCTACCACATCAAAATGAGTAGCTAACTCTTTAGACTTATGATGAAGGAAGTTCTTACGTTGGTTTGCTACTTTTTCATGCAGCTTCGCTACACGGATACGTTGTGTATGCCAACACCCTGAACCTTTTGTACGTCTTGATACTACTCGTTGTGTCTTTGCTAATCGGTCTAACATTTCACGATAGAACTTAGGATAATTGGCTCTCTCATCCTCAGAACTGACGTATAATCCATCCATCGCAAAGTCTAATCCAACAACTGTTTCTGCTTCTTTTTGTACGATTTCTTTTTCGTATCCAGTCAACATAGACACATCGTATGTACCGGTAGGTGTCACAGAAATCGTACATGACTGGCCATGAAGATATGTTAGAGTGGTTAAATAACAAAAATGGTGAATTTTCTTTACTGTTACGTGATACATTAAAAAATTCCTATTCTAATGCTAAATTTACTGTTTTATTCTTTACTCCTTCTGTAATTGATAAAGATCGTGTTCCACCGATGATGTCAATCGTTAATTTCCCTAAAAAACAGTGGAAATATCCAAATCTGGACTTCTTTATAATCGAGGACTATGATTACCTGATTGACGGACATATGGATAAGCACAAAGAAACACTAAAGTTTGCACAAGAAAATTTAGGTTATCCAAAAGAAAAGATTCATTATTTCTCAGGATTTGTTTTAAATAAAGAGCAACAACATGTTTGGAAGAATATAAATGAGGCAATTAATGATGGCTTTAATCAAAAATTAGGCGAGGTATATATTTGGGCATATGCCCAAAGTTATCCGGGATGGTTGGCACAGTCCTGGATTATTAAGTACCAATTATCCTGAGGGAATCTATGGGAATCCAATCGATGTTACCCTAACTTCTACAAGCTCAGACAAAATAATATATACATTAGATGGAACAGAACCTACAGCTAGTCATGGTTCAACCTATACAGGTGCTATTCCTATTAAAGCTGATACAGTAGTAAAAGCGATTGGATTAAAAGGTTCAAACATAGTAAATCGTGCTACACTGAACTTTGAACTACCCCCACTTTCACTTCGTTTAGAAGTGAGGGATTCCTAAGTAAAGAGTTCTATCGAACTCTAATTGATTAGGCTAACCCCGCAGTCCTTGCGGTTAGAAGCCTTATTGCTTCATTCTTT
>Ga0209463_1001019_pt1 | contig 18187 bp, 11 predicted proteins | sample AgamicMgSfrz_FD_187169 | JGI IMG/M metagenome (GOLD analysis project Ga0209463, IMG submission 187169) | Agave microbial communities from Guanajuato, Mexico - Mg.Sf.rz (SPAdes) (version 2) | ecosystem: Host-associated > Plants > Phyllosphere > Phylloplane/Leaf | place: Guanajuato, Mexico... | reverse complement strand
TAGAAAAAATAGCAAACGCCATGAATATAAGTACTAAATCCTTATTAGAAGAAATAGGATTCATTGCAAAAGATAGTACCGAAGTACATAATACAGAATTAGAGAAATGGTTTACATCAATTAAAAATTCCTCTCCCCAAAAGCGAGAGGAATTAAAGAAGTTTTGGGAATTTATAATACAGAAAGAAAATTAATATATCAAAAAGACCGCCACCTTGTTAAGGTGGCGGTCGCTGGTTCGAACCCAAACGAAATTATACCGTTCCCTCCTTGATATTCAAGAGGGGTTCTTATGTATAACAATGGAACAGCTCTTTTAGGGAAACAATTCAAGAAGGACATTATTTAAGTAGCCTTCGGCTACTATTGTCGTTTTTTTAAGCTATCGCGATGTATCTGAACTTTTGAGAGAACGTGGCATATCGGTTCATCCTACGACTATCATGCGTTAGGTTCATGAATATGGAGATTTCATTTATCAAATTTGGGAGAAGAAAAATAAATCAGCACATTTCGTATGGCATTTAGATGAGACCTACATCAAAGTCAACGGAGAGTAGTGTTATCTGTATCTTGCGATTAATCGAGAAGGGTACACCTTGGATATTCAACTCCGTAAAACCAGCGGTCATCAAGCCGCCTATATGTTTAGGAAAAGATTAGTGAAAGCTTTTGGAGAACCAACAGTTCTCAATTGATACATTATTCTCACCCAATTCAATCGTTTTAGATTTCAAACATACATATAAGATTCTATGTTAAATCAAACTAATTTTTCTTATTTTTTACAAAAAGTCTGTAATATCTCTTGATAATATTGTAATATCTTAATTATATTATAAGGGAAATTTCTCATGAAGGGAACGATTTGAATGCCATTACCATTTATTCCATTAGCTGTTGCTGCTGGTGCTGCAGTTGCCACTGCAGTCGCTGGAAAAAAAGGACATGAATCATACAAAAACATGAAAGAAACAAAGAATATTGCTGAATCGATGGAAAATCAATACAAAACTGTATTTAATATATTTGATCAAGTACGTCAAGAGACAAATACTCAATTTGAAAAGTATGGAGAATTAAAACTGAACATTCTTAGTGGAACAATGAAAGAATTCATTTCAGAATTCAAAAAATTAAAAAATATTGATTTTACAGATAAAACAACTATTGATTCTCTTAAAGATGTATCTGATTCTAAACACTTCATGCAAGAAATAGAAAAACAAGTCATCGCTGCATCTGATTTATTAAAATCTGGTGTTTCTGCAATTGCTGGCGGTGGACTTGCCGCAATGGGAGCACTAGGAGCTGCAACAACATTTGGTGCTGCTTCAACAGGAACTGCTATCGCTTCTTTAAGCGGAGTAGCTGCCACAAATGCAACATTAGCATTTTTAGGTGGTGGATCACTGGCTGCTGGCGGATTAGGTATGGCTGGTGGAATGGCTGTACTAGGTGGTATTGCTCTTGCCCCTGCCCTAGCACTAGGAAGTATCATTTTTGCTACATCCACTAAAAAGAAACTAGAAGAAATGAAAACAAAAAGAGAAGAAGTTAAGGTAGAAATGCAAAAATTACAAAGTGCCACTTCTATCTTAAAAGAGATAAAATCGTACACTATTAAATTATCAAACTTAACAACTGAAACAACTACACTTTTTGCTGATTATATTGCAACAATGAGTTCTATCATCGATGAAAAGGGAATCGACTATCGTAACTTCTCCGATGATGAACAACTTACGATCCGTTATACTGCTGAACTTGCAATTATCTTGAAAAAGTTATTAGATACACCTGTTATTGATGAAGGTGGCAACCGATCCAAAATCTTAGAAGATGTTCTTAAAACCACAGAAAAATCGATTCAACACATGTACTAGGTGGTTGCATATGAAGAAGAATCTAGACATTCTCGCAACTCAAATTGTAGCCGAACAAATTGAAAGACATGGTAATGCTACTATTGAAACATTCGCAGGAATAGATACACTAACAAAAGTAGCAAAACAATATATGAACTGTTCACCTACTATTACACAAGGACGGCTTTTTGAAATTATTGAGGCAACTAAATTTAATAAAGATGCTGCCTTGAAGGGTGAGAGCTTGCGTGCTTTTACGACAGACTCTTTAGGAAATCCACATGCTACCGCTGATATCATAGTAAAGAATGGAGATACATTACTTAAAGAAGTACAAGCAAAGTCTAGTGCTGACGCTTCACGATTAGCAAGAATGGTATCGAGTGAAAAATATGGAGACATGGATCGTTTAGTTAACAGTGAAAAAGCAAATAAAGTAAAAGAATTGGTTGAAAAACGCGCAAATTCCCAGGGGATTTACGCCAAAGACTATGAACAAGCTGGTCCTCATATAAAAGGACAGCTAGAAGCAAACAATATTACAAGTGGTGGTACTACATATGAGGAAGCTTTAAAGGCTGCAAATCAACCTCAAGCATACGCACTAAAAGAAAAAATATATACATTTGCTGAAGGAACATTCTCTTCTATGATGAATGGTGCTTTAGCAGGGGCATGTATAGGCGGCGGAGTATCACTTGTACAACAAACTGTTGAGATTTGTAAAGGCGAACAACAAATAAAAGATGGATTTATGCAACTAGGAACAGATAGTGGGAAACAAGCTGGAAAAAGCGCCGCTGTTGCAGGAATTGCCCACGGCATCAAATTTATCGGTAAAGATAGTGTAATGATGAAAGGAAATGTGGCAGCAGCTCTTGCTTCTTCAGCCGTTAGATTAACAGAAAGCTCCTACCAACTCATAAAAGGAAAAATATCTATTGAAGAGTTTTTACAGACAGTTGGTGAAAACGCTGTTACTACTTTTTCAGGAATTGTATTCAGCGCAGCAGGAGCAATGCTTCTCGGTCCTGTCGGTGTAGCTGTCGGCGCCACCGTCGCAATGCTTGGAATGAAGCAGCTTTACGGGGCATTCACTCGCGCTCAACAAGAATTGGAACTAACAATTGAGGAACGAAAAAGAGCTGAAGAATTAAGTAAAGTCCTTATAGATTACATTAAACAAGAAGAAGAACAGATTTGTAACTTTTATCAAGAAACTGGTGCTAAAATAGAAAACTTAACTGGGCTGGTTAAGCAAACGATTTATACAGGTGAAAATATAGAAGCGACTATTCATCAACTTGCTGAAACTTTAGATATCTCGTTTAAATATAAGACTCAAGAAGAATTCGATTCATTTATGCTAAGCGAGGAGTCTTTCACTTTATGATGACTTTTCCTTGTACCAAATGCGGAATCTGTTGTCAAAACATACAAGGTATTGGCTCCTTATCTCATTTAAACAGAGGTGATGGTTGTTGTATCCATTATGATACTGACAACCATTCATGTACAATTTATGAAGAACGTCCTCTTCTCTGTAATATTGAACTAGCATATGAAGAGCTTTTTAAAAAATCTATGTCAAAAAAGGATTTTTATCTGTTAAATGCACAATCATGTAATGAATTACAAGAAATGCATAACATCCTTTCCACATACAGAATTGATACTAAGCAAATTGATGAATAAATAATAATGTTGATTTGAAATAAAGTTTAATCAAAAAAGCTCCACAAACCCATATTATATGGTAAATAAGAAGACTCCATTTTGAAAAAAGTTTAATGAAAATGGAGTCTTTTGTTAGAAATCTGCATTTAGTTTTTATAAAAAATTTTGTTCAAAACTCATTTAGGAGTACCGTTAGAAACATAGAAATTTAGCAAACTCTTCTTCTCGCATAATGGATTCCCCTTTTCAATAAAATATGAGCCAGCATTTATTTCTGGCCCAATATTTAGATACAAAAGTTAATTATTGAAGAACCCTAATTTCGGATCAATGAGTAATGTCCTATCTAAAAAGAGATTTCCTAATTCACATGAGGTTTCAGGCAGATACGAACAACTATGGCATGCAGCACCATTAAGATTATTAACACCTTGACCTGAAGATTTTCCAATTTCCGAACAAACAGGGTCAGAACTGCACCAGCGTGCTTTATCAATTGCTTTATACACCACCGGGAAGAAATTTTCTTGTCTCCCCATTCTTACAAGACCTCCAAACGTACCATCTATGTCACCCGAAGACGTATAGATTAATATCCCGCATTGCTCTTCATTTAGATATAGCCGTTCACGAATAGAAGCGGAATTATAGCCACATGTTAGAGCCAACTCATCAATAATAATGTGTGACAGTGTATGAAGAAGAACATTTCTTGGCTTTAAAATATCCTCATCAACATTTGTTCCTCTTTTCTCAGCACGAGTAAGCAACTTATTGAAATATTGTTGGACATCGCCTCTTTGTTCCCATAACTGCAATTTTTCAAAATTAATAGTAAAGAAAATACCTTCTCCATATACCTTATAAGCCGGTAACCAATTATTTTCCGGTAAATTTGGGTCTTTAAATAATAAATGTTTACCTTTAGTAATTTGGTTCTTTGCAACCTCTTCATCATTGGTTGATAGTCTATTAAATCCGGTTAAAGCAATTGTCTCTTTTAATTTAGTTACTCTATTTATCATGCTAAAGAAAGTAGTGGTATCTTCTTCATCTACTTCATCGCAAATCCATTCTTTTCTTACCTTTAGGTTTTCTGTAACAATTTCTTGTGTTAGTGTTTCAAATTCCTTTTTCCTTAATTCCTTTTCTGCATTCCTAGTACTCACTCTTTCAGGAATTTGCTCTTCCTCTATCCCTCCCTCAATGTACAAAATAGCAAGTTCAATATTTGATTGATTATATTCTTGTATTTCAGGCGGGCATAATTTTTTCACTGTCTTAATTTTCCCATTCATATTATCAGCCATTTCTAGCCAAGATGATGTAACCCCATTTTTTTCAAACATATCTATAAGTTTTTCTACTTCAGGATTTTCCCCCGGTAAATGAATTGCACTTATCGTATTAGGATAATACACATTTATAGAATTTTTTAATACTGCTATTGGATAAGAAGAGCAACTTTCCTTATCATTTTCAGAACCATACCATGGTTTATGACCAGGACATTGGTATAACTTTTTTTCATTTTTATTTAGCATTTTACTTAATTCACTTACTCGATCCTCATCCAAATTGGAAGTAGTTTTTCTGGACATTATTCCTCTAAGTGGTCTTTCCTTATTACAAGTACACTTAACTTTGAGAGAATCGAGAGTTGCCCCTCCTGTTGAAAGAAGTTTCATTTGCCCGTCACACGCGGTATTTTCGTTACCATGAACCCATTCTCTCCATGGAAAATCAGATATGTGGCCTTGACTACAGACCATTACAAATGGGACTTGAATCATCTTCATTTGCTTTTTACATTCTTTACAATCTAACCAACTTGTTCTTGATGACATGGAAGTTTGATGTAATGTTTTGCATTTTGGACAATAGTGCCAAGTAGGGAAACGTAACAACGGGATATACAAATCCGTATTTGTTTGAGTTATCGCACCTCCTGCATTTTTGTATTGATAACTCGTTCTAAAATCTGGAGGCATCAGTAATTGTTTCACCTTTAATAATGATCTTAATCTAGGTTCTTGTATTTCATATTCATCAAATGTTTCAATACGATATTCATTTTTGTCATGATACCATTTATCAAGGGCACCAATCATTGCTGATTCTCCTTCAGGACTAATAACAAGAGCACCGGGACCAAATGTTGTAACAAGTTGTCCTCTTCTTAAAGGTAAATCTTTCATGAAAACAAAGCCTCCCAACCACTTTCATTATTCTCATTATTACTAGAGTTATATATTGTCGCAATAAGTCCTCTACATTCTGAATCTACATTTCTCATTGAATTAATCATCGACTCGGCATTTACTTTTAATGTATGTGGAATCGTAGTACCTGCCGAATACATATAACCATTTACCTTAGGGTCTACTCTCCATGCAGTATAATTTCCTTTTTCTAGTCGTTTCAATATCTCCATAAACCTGCTTTTCAATTCTTCAACTTGTTCTGGATCAACAAGTTCCGCCCTTTCTATCAAGCGATTATAAAAAGGGACTATTTTTTTATTTAGATTCTTCTGGATTTCTTTCCAATCCGGAGTTCTAGCAATATCATCATTTAATGCTTGGCGTAAAAAGCCAACAACAACTGCATGCAAACCTCTATCTAAACATGAATCAGAAAAAGGCGTAACACTTGTAGGTTCTACCTGAGCATATAATTTTTGATGGTATTCTCTAAAATGTTCAAAATGGGATTTGTCTCTTGATTTTGTGTTTGAATATAAGGTGAATATTAGTCCCGGTCTTTCCCACCAGCGACGTCCAACACGACCACTGACCTGAATATATTGCGCTGTCATTTTTGGTTGCCCTACTATGGCCAGTACCGATAAACGATCAATATCTACTCCAACCTCAATAATGTTAGATGCCAGACATAAATCAATTGTTGAATTTAAATCTTTTTTATCTTTATTAGGTCTATATTCTAGTTTCAAATCATCAATAGTTTTTGAGATTTCATGGCTTTGCTTTCTTGATGTTAATTCAAGAACATTATTTATATACCTTATATCCTTTTGAAGTCCCTTTCTCATCGCCATTGAACTTGAATATTGAGGTATGTCTGTTTGAGTTAATGTCAGACCACCACCTAATTCCCGTAATGTATTATAGAACGTAAGTAAGGTCCAGTAAGGATCTTTTTCCTGCTCATTAATTTCAGCAGTAGATTGAAGAATAGATGAAAACGCCATAACTTGTGACATCATAATACGAACAGTTGTAGTATAAACTCCTACATATTTCCGTCCCGGCATCGGCTTGCCTGTTTCCTTATTTATTGCTGGCGTTGCAAAAAAGGAATCTTCATTTTCAAGTCCCGGACTTGGAAATAATCTTGAATTTTCTCTTCCGAATAAAGCAAGGGCTTGTTCTTCAAATTGTTTAATTGTTGCAGTTGCTGCAATAATTTTTGGTTTGATTACTTTTCCGTCTACATTTTTTAAACATAATTCTTCAATTAAGGTCTCAAATAGCCCTGTTAATGTTCCTAATGGCCCAGAAATTAAATGTAACTCATCTTGCACTATTAATGATGGAGGACTAATAAACCTTTCTCCGTTTGAGTCGAGACCAAATAGCGCTCTTGCCTTGGGCTGCCATACTAATTGTACAAACTTGTCAACTGTTCCAATTAAGAAAGTCGGGCGTTTCTCATATATAGTTTCATCAACAATATAAATAGGCAATTCATCGTGGAAATGACAATTTTTATCTGGACAATGGACAACTAACTTATCATTGTTAATTTTGTACCCGAAGTAGTACTTTTTCTTGCTACCTTTTTCATCGTAGTAACCTAAATTTGCTCCACACCATGAACAACTATTAACAATAAATTGCTGTGCATTTTTTTCGTTTTTCTGAAGTTTATTTAGGGAAGTCTTTGCAGACTTGTTACTATTAGGCGTCGTGTTTGAGCCCACCCAAATTCCTATAGAAAACGATGTATCACCTAATTTTTTACTGTTTCTGCTTCTTAGATACTCTATAGCACAAATAAGCCTTGAAGATCGTTGGAATTGGTCAGCAGTTAAAAGTCTTAGTGTGTATCTCATCATAACGTCAACCCCAGCATCCAATGGACTTTTTAGGCGTCTTAGTATCATTTGAAAGGCTGCAACACCTAAATAGGCCTCCGTTTTACCTCCCCCTGTAGGGAACCAAATTAAATCAACAATTTCTCTTGAATCGCACTTTTCATAAACTAATGACTCAATAGACATTAATATAAAAGCAATTTGGAATGCCCTCCAAGTATTACTAGCATTCTTAAGTTTAGTTTCATCATTAACACTTTCTTTAAACGGTTTATTAAAAATAATTTGTTTATCCTCGATACGCCCAAAGCGTCTATCTTTACCATTAACTTGTTGAAGGAGTATTGCCGTATTCGCTAAACGAAATGCTTCTAAAATTTGTGGATCCTTAAGCAATTTAAGACCCTTTTCCATTCTATCTAGACTTTCTTTACAAAGTTCTAAATGCTTTCCTGCAACCGGTTGCAACAATATTGGGACATTATCAACCTCTGTTGATTTATTTTCTATCCATTCCCTATAACCTTCAATTAAAGGCTTTAGTATTTTTTCAGGGGATTCATTACTAGAAAGACCAGCAAGATCACTCATTTTAATTTCTAGTTCAACCTTTTTCCCATCTTGATTAACAAAGACGTTTGGAGTCATACTTAGCGCTTCATACTCTGGCATAAAAGTTGTAGATAATTGCTGGACGTTCTTTGAATTCTGCTCCCAGTCTGCAGCGCATCCATGACCAAATGCATATACTCCTTCATTTCGATAAAGAAGCTCAGTTGAAGCCTCTTCATCACTCATCAACTTTTTCATTTCATACTGTTTTGGATAAACAGAAAAAGAGTACTTAACTGGTGTACTTATAGTCATGATTGCCTGAAACAATATTAATTGTTGGCTATTAAACTTCGGAACCGAAGAACGGTTTGTTACACTTATGGTGATAATATACTTATCCTTTACTTCACGAAGACGAGCCTGAAATTGAATATGATAATAGGAGATTTTCTCGCCTTTTTTATTTTTCATTTCAACTTGTTTTTCCATTTGTCCTTGGCTAATAAGTTCGCTTAAAGGTAAATTCCATATTCCTTCTACAGTTTCCCTCAGCCACCATTGAACGCTCTTACTTTCCCCCTTAACTTTTACATTGTGCGGAGTATATGTTCCGCCTTCTATTCTAACTTTTAATTCAGGAAGATCTTTATTAACGCAAAATGTTAACCCCATAGTTGAAGGCATAAAGTCATTTTTTTGCGGAAATAATTCTACTTCACCATCGTCCTCAGTCGTTTCTATACCTTCTTTACGCTCAAACAATTTATCTATTTTATCGTCTTCAAGTACTTCATTAGGTTCTTCACCAATTGGGGTTTCAAGGGAAACTTCGTCATTTTCACTTGTACCTAATGGAAACAAATGGCCGCTTACATATCTTTGAGTCGGGGTTTCTCTTTGGAGAATCTCCTCTGGAATTCCACCAACTTCCCAATAATAAGGTTTGTATAATTCATCTCTTGATTCAAATGTTGTAGTACCGATATGATTAAATTTTATATAGTGGTCCCTAATTTGACCGGGTCCAATTATTTCTTCTTTGACATTATCCATTACTTTTTGACGATTATTTAGTGATTTATCTAATGAGATATCCATAGCAATTCCCCTTCCCTACTAATCTATATTCATTGGCTTCATAAGGTTGTATGGTGCTATTAAATGTCTTGAACGATCTATTGATACAATTCTTTCAATATTAAAAGAAGCCCCATTAAACTCTTTTGACATAAACGTGTAGTAGCCTTTTTCTTGTAATTCTTTTAAGATATCATTTGAAAATTCGCTCATTAATTTTTCAGAAATAATTCTTCCTGCTTTTCTATGGGCAAGTTGGATATTCTTCATAGTATTATATATTTCTTTTATCATTTCATCATCATACTTTAATGCCTTCAGTATTTTCGGAAGTTCAGTTGGGCAAATTGAATCTTCATTACACCATGACCTTAATGATGCCATAGAAGCAGTGTTAATATTATATTTGTTAATCAATATTTCACTTACTTTTCTAATTCCTCTTTTCTTTACATTAAAGCGTAATTTATCCTTCCATTCATTTTGAAGAAGGCGATATTTCTTAGCATTTTTCTTTAGAACATCATAATCAGCAACTTCCGCAATTAATCTGGTATCTCTCTCATTTCTAATTACAATAAAGTCATCTTCTTCTATATCCTTAAAATTAAGTTGTTTGATAAAATTACTTTTTTCATTAGGGAAAAAAACTCGGATTTTTGAATCTTTTGGTGCAAATAAGAAACGATCATTCTCCAGATAAACTATGCTCGCTTCAACAGCATCCTGGGAGTTCACCTCTAATGTATTTTTCTGTTCCTCTAGGAACTTACTTACTGCTGTATTTAACAACTCTGCTTGTTCTAAAGTAATATTACTTTTCTTTTGTATTGGCTCTCCAAAGGAAATATTATCAAATATTGTGCTATACACACCTTTCTTGTCTATATCCTCAAATATCTTGTTGGGGCTTATGGAATTTGTAAAAACATCATAGGATATAAAAGCAATAGTCTTACCTTTAAAAGTATTTTTAACATACTCGCCAAAATAAGTAGCATTACCTACAAAAACAACTTCATCAAAGGTTTCAATATCTTTCCTAAAACTGTTCTCCGTAAAAAAACTTTCCTTTAAGAATGATTTCAACCCATCTATGATTAAAAATCTTTCCTCAATTGTTATTGCCCTTTTTGTAACAATTGCTATTTTTAAACCTGCTTTCGCCCTGCTATTAATATAATTGCATAGGTAATCATACAAATTATTATTTGTACTTTCTATCACTTGCTTAAATGATTTTGCTATTTGTAATACAACATTTGTGAATAATTCAGGATAACCCTTTTTAATCTGAATAAAGTTTGAAACGATCTGGTCTTCAATATCCTTGTTAATCACTGTATTATACGGAAGTAAACTACTTGATAACTTAAAAAACACTTTCTTTAGCAGGTTCAGAACTTCTAACAGATGATCGTCATTCTCATATTTATTTTGAATCTCTAATCTAAACTTTTCAATGCTGTTAGCAAATGACAATAATTCATCACTTTCCACATGCTTAAATAAAATAGTCTTATCACCCAAACTATATAAGTCTAATAAATTATTAAAGTTCATCACCATTACCTCCAAGCAAGGAACTCAATTCCAATTGGTATTTGAACCTCATTGGAATTTAAATAGTCGACAACTTCTTCAGTAACTATTTTTTGGTCACCCTGCAATAATTCTCTTCTTAATTCTTCCTTCACCTCATGCAGTCGATTTTCGTTGTCAGTTCTGCTTGATAAAATAATTTTAGGGTTTTTAGTGAATTGCTTGTCTTGTTTAATAAAACTAAATAGATCCGAATAAATAACTGGAACTTCATCATTAATTTCTACGTCAATTCTTTTGATCTGAGATGAAAAGAATTTCCCGTTTGTATAACTATTACTGTTATCAAAATAAAGGAAGTCTTTTATTGTTCCCTTTACACCCTCATAAATAAAAATTTCATTACACATAAATTCATTGATTTGACCCGTATTTCCAACCAAATAAAATAAGTCTCCCGGATAAAACTCAACTTTATTTAATTGGTCTGATGTATACAAAACCCTCAACAATCGACTATTATCTAGACCTACCTGTTGTTTTTTACTTACCTTTCGTGTTCTTTTAATTTCATCAAATTCTTCATCTAAAAGAATAACTCTATCAATCCAATATCTTTCAGGAATTCCTCTTTCAATCTTTCCATCTTTTATTTTAAGTATCATTTCGTTTTCAAAAACAGGGCTAGGTTCTACAGAGATAACTGATGCTTTTCTCGCAGATTGTTCATCCTGATAAATAATTCGGCTGCCCTTTTCTAAATTAATTACTGTTTTTCTTATAGACTGCATTTGTTTATTTTTAGAAAACGTTTTATTTACTATTCCCATTGCAATTAATAACGAAAAGAACTGTTCACTGGGAAGAGATAGTATAAGGTTAATAGACTTTTTATACTTAATTCCATGGTCGTTTATATAAGTACCTAATTCGAATGCAAAATTAATCCAATCAGGTATATCTATGGGGCCTCTTCTACTAAGAACTTTTAAATTCCTAATGGTCATTCCATTCACCACTTTCATAACCCAAAATAGTTCATTATCTTATACTAGTAATTTTATCACATCATTTTACAAAAAATTTATCATTTTCCACATTTATCCCTTTTCCGACAATATATATAATTTGAGACATTGAAAAATAGATTATCCTTGGATAATAACTTTCTAATCAACTTTTTTACAAGATGGTATGGGTTATGTTGCAAAGTTTTTTAAGTTAAATTTGGAAGAAGAAAAATAAATCAGCACATTTCGTATGGCATTTAGATGAGACCTACATCAAAGTCAACGGAGAGTGGTGTTATCTGTATCGTGCGATTGATTGAGAAGGGTACACCTTGGATATTCAACTTCGTAAAACCAGAGGTCATCAAACCGCCTATATGTTTAGGAAAAGATTAGTGAAAGCTTTTGGAGAACCAACGGTTCTCATAACAGACAAGGCTCCTGCCCTACTTTGTGCGCTCAAAAAACTGAAACATAAAGATTTTTATGTGCGTACGAAACATTGCACCGTTAAGCGTTTCAATAATCCCATCGAACAGGACCATAGACATGTGAAACATCGTTTTGCCAAATCCGCAGGATTTCAAAATCTTCGTCATACTTCACTTACAATCAAAGGCATCGAAACAATTCATGCCATATATAAGCGAAAAAGAAGTTCGCAACAAGCAAACTTCTTTTTTTCAACGTACAATGAATTACAGAAATTACTCGAAAGCGCATGAATTCTATATCCCAAAGGGGGCTTGTTTTGTCTATTTAAAAACTTTGCAACAGAACTAAATACATCCCCCTCAAGAAATCATGACCTTGTTTACTAATTTGATAAAATACGGATGTATTAGTATGTTTTAATTCAAATCAATAAATAGTATAATTTTAATATTCGGTTTCTGACTTTTAGTTACATATAAATCTTTTTTGAATTTATATTGATAAGGTGGCATATTCATGGTTTTTAACTTTCAGGACATTTTTACACATTTACAATCATCAAAAGAAATTGAACATATACTTGCCCATTCCTATCGTCAAGTAGAATATCCTTTTAATAAGCGCGGAGTGTATGCACGTAATTTACCTCTTTTCAATAAGGAACTATACGATTTAATTATCAAGCTTAAACGCTTGCCGACTGTCGAGGAATTTGAGGAACACTACGTAAAAAAATATTTAACACGCTCGACGAATAGAGTCGCACTGCACTATCATTCGAATACGGCCTATAAAGCGTTAGTTTCTGAGCTACATTTTTATTTTATATTAATAGAGTCTGGCTTGTTCGATGATGTGAAAATGAGCTACACATATGACTTAGAAGCAAAAACAGATTTATTAATTAGGAAAAATGGTAAAATGCTCGGCATTCAATTATTTAGTGGTGATGAAAATTACCGTTTATCAAAAGAAAAATCAATTGAGAAATTACAACTTGGTTATGAGCTAAAATTATATAATCTGCGTGACCATCAAGAACGTAAAAAAATTATTACAGGCGTTGATGGCTCAAAATTCAATTTATATGGAAAGCAAGATGCACAATTTTTTGCAGAGTATTTAAGCAATGCTACGAACATTCCTCCTGAGGAATTAATGAAAGACGAACCAACTGATATTTTTACATTATTACCAGATATAACAATACAAAATGACACTACAATTGACGCTATAGATGTGCAATATTCATATATTTATATCGGATTACGCTTTGATCATATCGAACAATACATTAACATGCTACGCAAACAAGGAAAAAAAGTATTCGCTCTTTATCGAAAAAAATCTGGCGATACATTTACTGCAATCGATGGAAGAAACTTCACACTAAATGGAAAACGCTTAAAAAGAGCAGACGGCTTATGTTATTTAAAGAAATATAGTAATCATTTTAAACGCTTTAATTTCTATCAATACAAAATTGAACATGCTAATCCAACATTCAATATTGCTGTAAATGCAGGGGCAGGTAGCGGGAAAACGACAACGCTCGTATCGCGCATTTTATATCTACTATTCACTAAGCAAATTAACAGCTTGCATGAAATCGTAATGATTACCTTCACAAACGAAGCAGCAAGCAATATGAAAGAGGCTTTAGAAGAACGCTTAGAAAAACTGTATCGTACAACTGGTAGTGAGGCGCATTATGAATACTTGCAGCAAATTAACTTTATGAAAATTGTAACAATCCCAACGTTTGCAAAAGATATTTTAAAGCAATTCTCGCATTATATCGGTTTATCGGCCACAATCGATATTACCGAAATGGTTGTTAAACGTCGAGAAATTTTAGAGCATTGTCTTGACGCGGTGCTTTCAGGACATTCAATTAATCCATTTGGTCGTTTAGATTATCATAAAATTATTCGTTTCCTTGAAAATATCTGGGATAAATTCAATCAAAAGGGCATTGTCGAGCAAGAATTAACGCAATATTTAGGGCTCAATCCTCAAGACGATACGTTAAAGATTGCTGTAACGAACATTTTAAAAGCGGCTGAAGAGCAATTTACAACATTAAAATTCGATGAGGATTTTCTAACAGTTGCTGATTTAACACGCTTTTTAAAGTTACTTATTGATAGAAATGTGCCATTACATGAATTAAATCAACATTATAAATACTTACTTGTGGATGAATTTCAGGACACTGATATCGCACAAATTCAGTTTATCGCAACGATTGCTGCAAAGGCGAATTTGCACTTAACTGTTGTTGGTGACACAAAGCAAAGTGTTTATCGCTTTCGTGGAGCTGATTCTACAGCATTCTCAGTATTAAATGATTATTTAGAAGAACTCCAGTGCCAAAAGCTTCATACTTATCATTTAATCGAAAACTTCCGTTCATCAAAAAAATTAATAGAAGGAATGGAAAACATTTTTCGGCGCTGGCGTGAAAAGGAATTATTACCACGAAATGAGCAACCGATGTATTCTCGTCAAGACAACTTTATGGATGAGGATCAGATATTCAATTTATATACAAACGAATTTAAAATTGACTATTTACTTGAAGATTATGCGCTCATGCCATCTAAAAAGGACAAACCACATGTCTTAGCTGTATTAGTGCGCAACAATCATGAAGCACTTGCAATTGGAAAAATGCTAAGTAATTTAGAGGACGGTCCACAATATGAAGTGCGCACAGAAGGAACGTTATACACCTCAAAATCAGCACGTGATTTAGGCATTTTACTACATTCATGGCTTTATGCCAAAAGTGACCACATTATGCGTAACCAAGCATTATTTTCATTGAGTGAAACAGCTTTTTGTACAAAAGAAAAACCAATCCATTTTACAGTAGAAGAACGCTATCAAAATTCCCGTCAAAAAAAGCCAAGTAGCTTTATTAGCGCTGATGATTTTTCTTTTAAATTACCTGAAGCGTGGCATACAGCGCTTGAATTAATGAAGGAAAAGCCAATTTTGCCAATCGTACAAGAATTTTTGGAACAAAGTGATTACGTAACTAATTTAGATATGATTGGTTTTAATGAGATTAAGATTTTGAAATATGAACTGAATCTAGAAAAAATCATTACCGAAATTTATGCAAAGTTCAATAATAATGCTACCTTAATTCAAGTATATGATTGGTTGAAGCTACAAATTTTAACGAACCGTGAAAGTGATGAAGCAGAAATTGAAGAATCCGCCTTTGACGATAATTTTGTACGAGTCATGACCGTCCATAAATCAAAGGGTCTTCAGTTCCACACTGTGCTAATTGCCTATCCGAACAATGCCTTTATTCTCGCAAATGATGCCATTAAAAGAGATATTATCGTCCAAGTTGAAGAGAAAGGTGAATTAAACTTTGGTTGGAAATATTATGATGAACCAAGCGAATTTGAAGATATCTCATCTAATTATCATGCGTTACGTAGCCAAGAAAATGAAGAACAGCGCCGTGAAGAAGCTCGCATCTTATATGTAGCGATGACACGTGCAGAACAATCATTAAAAATTTACAGCTTGGAAGATGCGCAAGAGAGTGCGAACAACCCAAATACTTGGGGAGAACTATTACTTATGTAAGGAGAATACATGTGTCTGGATATACAAATTTAATTTATACAAATGCTGAAGAGCTTTTTCATCAAAATAGTGCATTCTCTGCTTATAAAGATGCTATTCACATTACAGCCACTAACTCGCTAAAAGCAGGAATGATGAAAAGTAATAGTGGGCTGAATCGCTGGTTTACAGGTCCTATTATATCCTTTGCTGAGTTAATGAAATACATTGGTGGTGACTGGTCTAAAGGAAAAACTAACTTAAAACAATATACATTACTCTCAAAAGAATTACGCCGTTTTAATGAGCAAAATCCATCCTTTGATGCAGACTTATTTGCAGCCATCGATAAAAACCAAGAACTTTTATTGAAAACAATTCGACTATTAAGCGAAAGCGGCTACACAAGTACGACAGTGCGTGACATGTTACAAACTGTCACTGAACAGGAACGTGTCTTTTTAGAGTTGTGGCGAGCAGTGGAACTCAATTCTTCTTACTCAAATATTCATGTATGGTTTGAAAGCTTAAGCAAATCACCAAAACGCGAATTTCGAGCTACACTCAAAAAATTATTTGAAGATATTATTGTAGACGATCAAAAACGCATAAATACCAATATTCCGTATGGACATTCTGTACATGACATCGTCCATACACGCATTACACAGGGAAAAAAAAGCCAACTTGTATTACATGGCTTCTACTTCCTTGTACCAATTCAGAAGCGCTTATTCGACTTGTTAAGCGAGAAATTCGATATTATTCATGTCGTTAACTATCAACCCAATTATAAGCATGGCTTCCAAACGATTGAAAAATTTTTAAACATTCAACAACTCGGGTTCAAACGTGCAATGCCTTATCCGTGTACAGTTAACTATCATGCAAAGGAATTTCTATGCGCCATTAATGGATCCTTCACAGCATCAAAAATGGTAACTGACGAACAAGACATAAGAAAAATAAATTATTTCGAATTTAATACACTTCAGCAATTTAGACGTTACACACAAAATAATGATGAACGCTATGTTTCACCACGTACTATGGAAGTTCGTGACTTTTTATCTCCAATTGAACAAGCTACTTATAAAAAGTTATCTGAACATCCATTAGGTTCCTTTTTAGTTAATATCCACCATGTTAACAAACGTAAATTTGACGTTAAAACAAAAAAATATAATGACATCGAAAATATCACACATACATTGCTCCGTGAAATTTTCAACTCAGGTTATTTATTCGTTGACGGGATTAATGCACAAACTGCAATGCGTACGTTAGATTTTCTACAGGAAATTACAAAGTTGTCCATCTGTTGAAGACATGAAGAGAATAGACAATCACAAAATAAATGTCTTCTTAGTGCTTATATAATTTGTTTAAAATAACTCCCGCTGTTTCTTCTACAGCTTTATTTGATACATCAATAACTTGGCAGCCGATTTTCCCTGCGACTTTTTCAAAGAAATCAAGCTCTTCTTTAATTCGTTCGATATTTGCATAAATAGCTCCATCATTTAAGCCTAAAGATTTTAGACGCTCTCTTCGAATATTATTAAGCTTTTCTGGGCTGATCATTAAACCGATACATTTTTTAGATGAAACTTGGAAAAGCTCTTGAGGAGGCTCAACTTCAGGAACAATAGGCACATTAGCTACTTTCAAACGTTTATGGGCAAGAAATTGAGAAAGCGGCGTTTTGGACGTTCTTGAAACACCAACTAAAATAATATCAGCTTTTAAAATACCGCGCGGATCTCGTCCATCGTCATATTTAACCGCAAACTCAATCGCTTCTACTTTTTTGAAATAGTCATCATCAAGCTTGCGAACAAGCCCTGGCTCATAACGTGGCTGAAGTTTGTAAGATGTCTGGATTTTATCAATTAAAGGGCCAACAATATCAAATACAGGTACTCCATTTTCTTCTGCTTCTTTCAAAAGAAAAGCCCTCATTTTTGGTTTTACAAGCGTGAAACAAATAATGCCATCATTTAACTTAGCAAGTGCTACTACTTCGGATAATGTTGCGTAATCTTCTACATAAGGAATTCTTTTGATGATCGCTTCTGATTGATGAAATTGACTTGTTGCTGCTTTCACAACTAAATCGGCTGTTTCTCCTACTGAGTCTGATAGCACATATATAAATGGATTATTCATCAACATTTACATCCCCTTTTTCACTCATGAAATTTTTATTGATCATCTTCTGCTAAAGCAACAAGAAGTTTTGTGATATTTGTTTTCGTTATTCTGCCGACAACTTCATATCCATCAGGATGATCTTTCACAACAGGGACGGCGTCAATTTGTTTATCAATTAAACCTTTTGCAACTTCAACAAGTAAATCATCTCTAAGACA
>Ga0209463_1001018_pt1 | contig 18198 bp, 19 predicted proteins | sample AgamicMgSfrz_FD_187169 | JGI IMG/M metagenome (GOLD analysis project Ga0209463, IMG submission 187169) | Agave microbial communities from Guanajuato, Mexico - Mg.Sf.rz (SPAdes) (version 2) | ecosystem: Host-associated > Plants > Phyllosphere > Phylloplane/Leaf | place: Guanajuato, Mexico... | reverse complement strand
CGTCCTTAATTAATTCGCCATTTAAATATACTTTTCGATTATCATTAGTTCTTTCTCTATACAACATTTAAAATACCTCCAAAATTAAGAATATTTATTTTTTCAGAAAAGTGATTCTCTTTTTTTAAATCTCACATAAATATATTGGATCTGTATACAATCTAATAGATTCTTTCCAGAGACTTAACATCTCTTTCCAATCTTCTTCTACATAATCTTCACGAATAATAAAACTTAAAGGCACATTTAAATTTAAAAAACGTCCACAATTTATTGTAAATTTTGTAACACCAGCAGGAAGTAAGATACCTTCTTCTACTACTTGAGCGATTTGTTTTAAACTTAAAGAAGGATAACGAATGATAATACCATCTTCTTTTAATTCATTATTAGAAATACGTTGAAAATGATATTTATTTGTATATACATTTACAATTTGTTTCCATAAATCCACCATTAAGGACAAATCTAATTGATTCGTAAACTTAGAATAAATATAATAGTTATTTCCATCAATTGTAATAATCGCTAAAAAATTTTGTTTTTGAATAGGAACATCGCTCCAATATAAATTAGGATTTTCTTTTAAATCTGCAATAAAGTTTCTATCATTTGGAATATAGTGTGCCCATGAATCAATAGATATCAATTCTGATTCCACTACTTGAACAACCATTCTCTTACAATTTAGAGCTTGTAGAGATGACGTTCTATGTGCACCATCAAGTATCAAATACTTGCCATTATTTATTTGTAAGGCAATAGGTGGGTTCTTTAACTTTTGTTCATCTTTAATTTTTTTACAAATTAATTTTAACCTCTCTACCTCATATTCTTCATGTAAAAATATTTGTTCGATTGGCACTACCTTTAATGCAGATAACACAGATTTCCCTCCCTGATTTCTTAAATATCTTACTAGTAAAAGTGCTAAATTCATTCCGCATATTTAATGCATTCTATTTCAATCCATTAATTCATGAGGTTAAATAGATATCAATAGTCTAATAATTCCCAAACTTCCAATGATTAATAATATATCAAACAAGAAATGTATATTCAATGATATATTGGCAAAATTTATTATTTTTTTACAAAATAGTAATTGTCTGACATCATTCCTCGGATTTCATACATTTCATTTTTCATTCTTTCTCTAAAACTACTAATATTATTACAAATTCAAAGCTTTTCTTAATTAAAAGTACATATTACAATGTAATAAAGTCTACTTGGTAATATGTTTAGTTTTTATATTTGTAAACTAATATCACTAGAAAAAAATTTGATAAAATTTTGTTAGAATTTTTTTATTATTATTAATTAATATAAACATTTGTTATATCGAATTTTATTTTTCAAACAAAAAAAGGGAACTTATTGTAAGTTCCCCTCTTTCCTTATTAAAAACTATATTCATCCGCTTTATTTAACCCATTTATTCACTATAACGTGATTATAATTTTTCATTTTGCTTAAAAGATCTTCTATATTTGTTGAAGAAAGAATTAAACTAAGATTTTCAGGTCTTGCAAATCCTTTTTCAATTGTATGTTGTAACATATTAATTAAAGGATCAAAGAACCCGTCAACGTTAAGTAGGCCAACCGGCTTTTTATGTATACCAATTTGTCCCCAAGATAAAACTTCGAACATTTCTTCATAAGTTCCATATCCACCAGGCAATACAATAAAACCATCAGCCATATCATTCATTTTTTGTTTACGCGAATGCATAGAGTCTACAACTATTAAATCCGTAATACCTTGATGCGCAATTTCTTTATCACGTAAAAATTCAGGGATAATTCCCACTACATTTCCACCAACTTGTAGGGCAGAATTTGCTACACTCCCCATCAATCCTACTTTTCCTCCACCATAAATTAATGTGATATTTTTTTCACCTAAATATTTACCTAACTTTTCTGCTGCATTTTTATACTCTTCACTTTCCCCATAATTTGATCCACAAAATACACATATTGATTTCATAATTTAACCCCTCATTTCTAAAAATATATTTCTCCATTATTATTGCTAACACTAATAATCATAACAAATAAATTCTATTATTTTCTACGTAAAAATATTAAGAAATAAATTTCATATCTGAAAAATCAGCCTAAAAAACATTTGAATAACACCCATCCATGGAATATAATGGGTGAGGCACCCTCGAATTTCCCATAAAAACTATTAATTTTTAAAAATAATATTACATACTTGTTCTATATTTAACAAATTTATATAAGTAAGGAGATATTTTATTATGTGGGTTTTATTCTTAATATTTGCCTTCTTGGCTGGACTTGCTTTGCCTATTCAATTTAGTATTAACGCTCAATTGCGTACTGTTGTAGGATCACCCCTTGTTGCTGCGACTATTTCCTTTATAGTTGGAGCGATTACCTTATTTACCGTTTCATTATTTAAAGCTGGTTTTAGTTTGAATAAAGGGATTGCTTCTGCACCATGGTGGGTGTGGACTGGCGGTGTTTTGGGAGCATTTTATGTACTTGCTACGATTATTCTTATTCCAAGAATTGGAGCAGGAACTACCGTTGCGCTAGTGCTTGCCGGGCAGATTGTTGCATCTGTATTAATAGATCATTTTGGTCTAATTAATGTGCCTATACATCTTTTGTCCATGCCACGTATTCTTGGTGCTATTTTAGTTATTATAGGCGTTGTACTTATCCAAAAGTTTTAATTATAGACCATCTAGACTACACTTTACATTGTTCATTTTAGATAGAGAGTTTTTATCGTTCTTTTTATTTTATTTGAAGGGAAGATTCTAACCATGTATGCAAATATCCGTAATTTATTATTTAAGATGGACCCTGAAAAAGCTCATACGAGAACTATTCACGCTCTAAAAATGATGCAATCATTTTCAGTTGCTAGAAATATGTACAATAAAAATATGAGATTAAATGATTCTAGATTGGAATGTAAATTACTAGATATTATATTTCCAAACCCTATTGGTTTGGCCGCAGGGTTTGACAAGTTTGCTGATGTATATCCAGCTCTTGCATCCCTTGGATTTGGATCAGTTGAAGTAGGTTCTATCACACCTAAACCTCAACCTGGAAATCCTAAACCGCGCCTATATCGTTTACCTGAGGATACAGCACTTATTAACCGTATGGGTTTTAATAGTGAGGGATTGAATAGAGCCAAGCAAAACTTTATGACTTTACCACGTCCCAATATTCCTCTAGGGATAAATTTAGGGAAAAATAAAGATACCCCAAACTCAGATGCCACTTTAGACTATCAAAAAGGGTTGGAAACACTATATACCTATGGTGACTATTTTGTTATTAATATTAGTTCTCCAAACACTGAAGGATTAAGAGACTTGCAATATGTCGATACTTTAAAACCATTATTAACTTCTATATTAAATAAACGTAATGAGTTATGTAAAAAACATAATGTATATCGTCCTATTATTTTAAAAATTGCTCCTGACTTAACTCCAGAACAACTAGAAGGAGTTATTACAATAATTCAAGAAGTAAAAATTGATTCAGTTATCGCTGCGAACACGACTATTAGTCGCACTAACCTAACTTCAAAATTTCAAAAACAAATTGGTGGTTTAAGCGGTAAACCATTAAATCATCGTTCTACAGAAATTATTTCTAAAATCTATCGACAGACTCAAGGTAAATTACCCATTATAGGATCAGGTGGGGTATTTACTGGAGCAGATGCATATGAAAAAATTAAATCTGGTGCTTCACTTATTCAGATTTATACTAGTATGATTTATCGTGGCCCCTCTGTTGCAAAGAAAATTAATCAAGAAATCTTAACTTTACTAGAAAAAGATGGACTCACTAATATTACTGAAGCTATTGGTCTATATCATAAATAAATGCTGCCCTGATTCAATTTTTGAATCGGGGCAGAATTTTTGATAATAACCTTGTGTATTCTACTTTGGATGGTTAATTTTTATTAGCTATTTTATTGAAGCTTGAAGCTCATTCCAAGTCATTGGCTCTTTACTTGTAGTTTCAATCATATCAATTGCTCCATCAACGGGACAAACAATAGAACATAAATTACACCCTACACAATCCTCTTCACGAACCTTGAGAAATTTACTTCCATTATCGTTAGTAAGTATCTCAATACACTGATGTGATGTATCTTCACAAGAAATATAACATTTATTACATTTTATACAAACATCATCATTGATTCTTGCAACCACATGATAACTTAGATTAAGGTCCCCCCAATTGGAGTATCTTGGTACAGATTTCCCTACTATATCCATCACAGAAGAAATTCCCTTTTCATCTAAATAATTATTTAAACCGTCTAACATATCTTCTATAATACTAAAACCATGATGCATAGCAGCTGTACAAACCTGTACGCCTGTCGACCCCATTAATATAAACTCTACCGTGTCACGCCAATTAGAAATGCCCCCCATACCTGAAATTGGTACATTGATTTTGGGATGACGTGCACACTCTGCAACCATATTCAATGCAATTGGCTTTACAGCTGGACCACAATATCCACCATGCGCTCCTTTTCCATCTACATGTGGAATGGGATTCCATGTATCAATATTAACTCCCATTAAACTATTAATTGTATTAATCATACTAACTGCATCTGCTCCCCCCTTTACGGCTGCATATGCGGTTGCTGTAATATCTGTAATATTAGGTGTTAACTTTACAATCACCGGTACTTCTGCTACTTCTTTTACCCAATATGTCTGCTTTTCTACAAGATCAGGTACTTGCCCCGATGCAGATCCCATTCCACGCTCTGCCATGCCATGGGGACAACCAAAATTTAGTTCAAATCCATCAACCCCTACATCTTGTACCCTTTTAACAATCTCATGCCATTGATATTGCTTCGGCTCTACCATAAGTGAAGCTATAATAGTATGATTCGGGAACTTCTTCTTTGTGTCATAAATTTCATGCAAATTTCCTTCAAGGGAACGATCTGAAATTAATTCAATATTGTTAAATCCAGCAACTTTTTTCCCTTGAAAATTTATAGCAGAAAAACGAGAAGAGACATTTACAACTGGTGCACCTAACGTTTTCCAAACAGCTCCTCCCCATCCTGCTGCAAAAGCCCTTTGTACTTGGTATCCTGAATTTGTTGGTGGTGCCGATGCTAGCCAGAAAGGATTAGGAGATTTTATCCCTGCTAGGTTAATAGAGAGATCCGCCATTATAAAACCTCCTTCATCATTCCATCTAATTTGTAACCAAACACATATTTATGAATAGCATATGCTGTTTGTTTACCTTGCTCTGCCGCACTAACTACCATTGCTTCACCTTGACCATCTCCAAAAACAACATCCCCTGCAGCAAAAATTATCGGATTAGATGTTTGCTTTGTTTTTGGATTAATTTTAACGATACCTTTATTATGAAGCAGACCAAATTCTTCAATTAATTTAATATAACGCGTTTGCCCAATGGCTTTAATTACTGCATCTACTTCAATAATAAATTCCGAACCCTCAATAGGAATGGACCTACGACGCCCAGAAGAGTCTTCTGCACCTAATTCCATACGTATACATTCCAATTGCTTTACATGTCCATTTTCATCACCAATAATTCGCTTTGGCTGTGTTAACCACTTAAATTCTACTCCATCTTGTTTAGCAAACTCATATTCAAATTGATATGCAGGCATTTCTTCCTGGGTACGACGATAAATCATTTTTACATTTTCAGCTCCCAACCGAACTGAACAAGTTGCTGCATCAATTGCTGTATTTCCTGCACCAATAACTGCAATACGTGAGCCTAAGAACCGACTAGTGGGCTCTTTACTTTTTGTATCTTCAACAAATTGGATTGCATCATATACTCCCTCCAAATTTTCCCCTTCTATATTAAGATTTGGTACAGAAGCCATACCAATCGCTAAAACAATTACGTCAAAATTATTCATTAGTTCTGATACTTTAATATCCTTACCCACTTTTGTGTTAGTAAGAATTTTAACACCTAATTTCTTAACTTGATCAACTTCCCACAGTGATACTTCTTGTGGCAATCGAAAAGATACTATACCATAAGTATCCAATCCCCCAGCTTTTTCTTTCGCTTCAAAAATTGTAACAGCATAGCCTAACCTTGCTAATTCTCGCGCAGCTGATAAGCCTGCTGGACCACTCCCAACAATAGCAATGGTTTTCCCCTTTTTTTCTCCTTCCTTAAACAACTGGACTTCATTTTTCATTGTCCAATTTGTAACATGGCGCTGTAAATCTCCTATCTTTATTGGCTGACATGCTTCATTTAATACACATGCACCTTCACATAATTCTTCAGTCGGACACACTCTTGCACAAGTTGCTCCAACTGGATTAGCCTCAAAAATTACGCGAGCGGACCCTTTTAAGTTTTCTGTAGTAATTTTTTTAATGAAAGAAGGAATATCTATACTTGTAGGACAAGCTTTTATACATGGAGCATCGTAACAATATAGACATCGATTTGCTTCTTCTATTACTTCTTTAAATGTTAAATCTGGTTTCACCTCAAGAAAGTTATGCTTTATATCTTCTATCGCACTATAAACTTTAGAGGTTTTATTCATACTTTCTCCCCCTCAGTAACAATTTAATTAGTAAATTTCAAGCTATCTTACTCAATGAAAACCTATATGCACATACCGTTGCTTATAAATAAAAAAGGATAAGACAATTCACTTTATCTTATCCTCTATTAAGTTTCACACTTTATAAATTTTGAAAAGACAAAATGGAAACTAAATTTTTCTTCAATCTTATTTGATTACAATTCTATCTTAAAATAACCTACTATTTATTTTCTAATTTTTGATTTAATAGTTCTAATAGTTCACTTGGTGTATTAAATACAAAATTTGGCCCCTGTATAACTAATTTTTCAAACATACCCTCTCCCCATAATGCTGCTCCACTCTTCATTTGAGAAGCATGAGCAGCTTGTATATCAGTAATTTGATCGCCAATATACATGCATTGTTTAGCGTCTATATTTAATTCCTTAGCTGCTTGAATAAGTGGTAAAGGATGCGGTTTACTTTCTACACAATCTTCTACCGTTAAAACACTCTGAAAATATGAGTGAATTTTATTATTTTCCAATTCACTATTCGCAAAATGTTTCAACTGTGATGTAACTATTCCCAATTTATAATCCTTCATTAACAAATTCTCAAGCATATTTTCTATCCCATCATATAGCTTAACTTTATAAATATTTTCTTGATAATAGTGAAGAATATGAGATTTAATTAAATCCGATTTATCAGGGAATCGGCTTAAAAATAGAGCTATCGGTTTTCCAACTAGGTCTTCTTTCTCTTCTACAGTTAGTGGTCTCCCTAATACCTCTTTAAAACCAAAATTATACGCCTCTTTTGCTAACCATTCACTGTTAACTAATGTGCCATCTAAATCCATTATGATAGCTTTCACTATTAGCACTTCCTTACATTTTCTTTTCTATACGCCTCTAAAGCCTTAATTGTTGTAAGTGTTAATGGTTTTGGCAGATCATTTAAAGAAAACCATCCGATCTCAAGTATCTTATCTGGTTCCATTCTTTTAACTACGCCATCATTTATCGTTGCAATATAGGTTGGACAAACCCAATGCACTTCTTGTTCTTTTATAATATGATCTGTTACGCATAATAAAGATTTTAATTTTATATCTAAGTTTGTTTCTTCTTTGATTTCTCTAACAACTGTATCTTCTACAGTTTCCATCCATTCTACTTTTCCTCCTGGAATACTCCAGTGCATTCTCTCAGGATTTGTATTACGTAATATTAATAGTAATTTCTCGTTTTCATCAATAATAAATGCTCCTACTCCAACTCTTGGATTCAAAAAACCACTCCTAACTTTTTACTAATTCTTTATTTCTGGTATGAATGTCTCTAGCTATTACTACCCCAGTAGTCGCAGCTTGAATAATTCCTCTTGCCCATCCAATGGCATCTCCAGCTACATAAAATCCTGAGATATTCGTACGTAAATGTTCATCTACATGCACTTTATCCCAACATAATTCCCATACTGGGGCATGTAGTAAAGTATCTTTTGTAATTAACTTATTTGATAAACCAGATAATTTCCCTAAAAAGCTTTCTATATGATTTGTTACATAATCAGGAAGTACCCACCTTAAGTTAACCGGTGTAGCTTCTGGAAGTGTTGATTGGATAGAATTATTTTCTAGCCCCTCCTTACTTGTAGGTCGATTTGCAATAAAGTCTTCGTATCTCTGTACAATCGTCCCCCCATAACCCGAAGCCCTATTAATTGCTTGTATAATTCCCAATTGCATTCCCATTGGATCAACATATTCTGGGAAGCTTTGTCTTACTAACACACCAAAATTCGCATTATCAGATTTTTTATCCCTAAAAGAAAATCCACTGATAGTACAAATTTTTTCATTTGGAACATAAGAATCATAATAACAATTAACTAGATATCCTCCATTACACATACAAAATGTTCTTACTTCAGCTCCATCATCCATCTTCGTTTTTATTTTAGCGTCTAAATGAGTTTCCGACAATGCAACTATACCTTCTCTTTCAGTTTCTACTCGAACACCTAATTCAATTTCATTAAAAGAGTAATTGACATTTAATTTATCCATTATGTTTCTTAAAACATGACCAGAAGCTTTTCCAGTTGCCATGACTAAATTATTTGAAGAAATTTGATACTCTTCTCCCCTTCTATTTATTAAAGTAGAGATAAAAATATCTTCTTTCTTTTCGACGCTTTTTATTTTTGTTTGAGTTATTAGATTTAGTCCACTATTGATTAACTCCTCTTCTAACTCAATACAATATTCAATAATACCTTCTGTACCGATATGATAGACATCATAACATTTCCAGTCTAATTTATTATCTGTAGCCTGTTGTATCATACATGAATCTTGCGATTCATCTGCTTTTGTTTGCTTAATTCCATCATTATTCATTTTAGAAATAAATGGGGCTAAAACATAATTATTTAATTCAATTACTTTTTCTTCGCTTCCAAGAAGCTTAACTAAACCACTACCTGCTGGAAAAGATGACAATTTTCCATCTGAATACATTCCAGCACCACCAACCCCCTCAACAACATGACAAATATTACATTGTGTACAATTCCCTTTGTTAACCAAAGGGCAATATCTCTTTTTAATAGATCTTCCACTATCCACTAAAGCTACTGTCTGATTAGAAATCTCTAGTAACTCTTTTGCTAGAAATAATCCAGCTGGTCCAGCACCAACGATAAGTACATCAACATGTTCACTCATAATTTCCCCCTGTAAAAAATGTAATATATAACCATATAAATTGAATAATACCACAATTTTACAAATCGTAACTTTATAAATAAAAGACGGAATTTTCAATACAAAATGTTATCCCTAAGATATTTTCTTCCTTTATATAATTAAATGTATTTTTTATCCCTTAGCTTTTTACTTTTTAACAAATTTATCGAAAAAACTCTCCTTCCTCAAGTGAGGGAAGAAAATAGATTAGAAAAATCAAATCCCTCGGTTTCTTTGTAAAATATCAACTTTACTAACGAAATAGCTATATTGAACATCTTACAGAATTTACGATACGAGAAAACCCACACAGGACTTTAGTCCACCTTTAAATCTGGGATGAAAGTACCGCTTTTGGTTTAGATAACATGATACACTTTATTCCTATTCATGCAAAAGACGTAAAAATATTTCAGAACCAACAATCTATGCGGTACAGTCACAGTACCATAGTCCACGAACCTATATGATATGATGTGGGAGCAGAGATGGCATACCTCAATCCTGCACGTCAGCGATACTAGAAAATGGACTTCGCCTTTGGTAGCAAAAATCCTACTGACGTTATCTAGCTTGCTCCCTTAGGTCTGGGAGTGTTAAACAACAAACATACTTTCAATAGATAATGAAATAACCTTTTATGCATGTCGAACAATTCATCTTCCACCTACTCACTAGGCCATAGCCCTTTACGCTCATTAAGGAGGGAGTCTTCTTGGCTAAAATAAAAAAACAGATCAAGCACCAAATGATACCTGACCTGTTTTAATTGACTATTGAAAACTACATTTTTATGTTTTAATATACCTCTAAGATTATAGTCTATTTTGAAAGTTATATTCCACCTTGCCTGTGTAGCTTTAACTAGCATAAAAGTTAATGATTTTTTCTTAGTTCTTTATTCCACTTTAAGATACCTTCAAACTAAATCTTTCTCAATCTTTTTAGTTAAAGTTGTTTTCAAATACATCTCAATATCTTCCCCAGACGCCGTATTAATTACTGTAGGAATATTAAGACGCTGTGCTAAGGCAAAAGGGTTTTGCTTAAAAGTAGCAATTGCAATTTTTTCTTTATTCTCTTTATAATTTGTAATTTCCATACCCGTCATTGCACCCATAGCATCATTTACTACAAGCATTACATTTACTCCCAACATTTGTGCGAACTCTAAAGCATAAACAGCATAACTTTCTATTAGGTCACCGCCAATTTCAAACACTGCAACATCAGAACTTTCTATAGCGTAATTATAAAGATCTGTTAGTGCCTGCTGATATTCTCTTTTTTCCATACTATATGTAGTTCCGTAGCCTAAGTCTACAAAATCTTTGCTAATCGCTCCAGCATCGATAAACGCTAAAGTGTCTTTATATCGCCCTGTTCCTCCTGCTTTAGAACAAAACACTTGGTTAAAATCCTCTTTTAAATGACGTATCATATTTACACATAAAGATGTTTTTCCGGCTTCGGCAGATGTGCCAAAAATAAAATAAACCGGCTTATTTTTAGGATTTAAGGGCTTATCTGTATTTGATGGAATTTGTTTTAATTCCTGAATATTTAATATATCACCTTTATTATTCTTAACAAATCCAATTACTGAAAGCGAAAGAGCTGATCCGTTCCTCTGATTGTTATCCGGGCATATAATATGTCCAATTATTCCACCTTGTGAGAGGAGTTGAATTTCATCACCTTGCTGAAGACAAGCTTCAGGAACAATTCCAACATTATTTGTACCTGACCTACGAAAACCTAATACCCCAATAAAAATATCACCTTTATATAACTGTACTGGTCTTCCATATGAGTTTTCGGCTGTCGAATAGCCTTTACTATCATCTAATACTTTTACAATAATTAAATCCCCCGCTGTAGGATTATTATTTACAGTTAAAATATCTTGAAGTGATATTTTTTCAAGTAAATATGGCTCTCTTACATTTGAACATACGAATTTCACATCTTTATTTGCTAACATAACTTAATACATCCTCCCTTTTACTAGTTCCAGTATTATGCTCAGGCGATAATAATAATAGTAATAATGCCATTCTGACATATAAACCGTTTTTAGATTGTTGAAAGTAAACCGCTCTATGATCGTTATCCACTTCTTCCAAGATCTCCTCATTACGTGGTAATGGATGCAAAACAATTGTTTCATTATCGAAACCTTCTAAAATCTTTCTGTCTATAGTAAAGACTTTCTTTTCTAGGGAATCCTCTTCAAATCTTTCATCTTGTATACGAGTTTGATATATTACATCAATATCATATGGTAATTCACTTAACTCTTCACACGAAATATAATTAACATTTCTTTTTCTTAAAAAATCAATGTATTTATTAGGAAGCTTAAATTCTTCATTACTTACCCCGTAAATAGTAATATTATCAAATAAAGATAACGCTTTCACTAATGAGTGTACTGTACGTCCAAAACGCAAATCCCCTACTACCGCAACGCCTAAATTATCTAATTGATTTTTATAAGAATAAATTGTATACAAATCAAGCAAAGCCTGTGTTGGATGCTCTCCTGATCCATCTCCAGCATTAATAATCGGGACAAGCGCAACTGTTTGTGCCCTTTCTGAGGCATCATTTTCATTATGCCTCATTACAATGGCATCACTGTAGCCTTGAACGATTCGAATAGTATCTAATAAACTTTCCCCTTTAGTAGCAGAAGAATTGAGCTTTCCATTTTCAACTGTAATTAAACTAGCACCTAACCTTTGAATTGCCGATTCAAAAGATAACCTAGTTCTTGTACTAGGCTCAAAAAATAGTGTTGCAATAACTTGACCAGTTAATTTTGAATGATACATGTGTGGATTTTGTCTAATACTATCTGCCAACTGAAAAATTTCAAATAGGAATTCTTGATTAAATTGATCACTACTAATAAGATATTTTATTTCTTTCATTATTACCTACTCCTTCAAGCATTTGGTTTAATCTAATCCCTATATCTTCTTGATAATCTGATACAATAATTGGAGTCTTTTTAATTAATGTATCAACAAAATCAATAGCATTTTTCCTATCAATATTTTTAGCAAAATCCCAATTATGCCAATTTGGATTATTTAAATCATTCGGTGTATAGCAATTGGCAGCTATAGTATCATATAAATCACTAGATTTCTCGTTTTTACCATGAAGTACAACTAAGTGAGTTAATGGTGCAACATTTTTCTTTTTGGTTATATTAATCTCTTGAGGTAAAAATTGAACTTTTTCATTTACATCTTCAAGTTCTTTAACACTTAAATCCATATATTTGTTTGGTAATAAGTTTTTGGTTTGTTGAAAACCTACTAAAGTTTTCATAGTCAAGTTATAATAGTTAGGCCATCCATTCATAATAAAGGCATTTTCAGTATCTTTACTAACAAAGGTTCTATCACGTGAGACTTCTGTAAATCCATAATTATAGATTAAATTCAATGAAGTTGTAGTTTTCCCACTTTTTTTACCACCTATTAAAAGAAGGCCTTGTCCAGTAGGACTTTGCAATGCCGCTGCATGTAAAAGTACAGAATCCCCTTTTTTCTCTACCATTACTTTTGTGATGTCCCTTACAATTCGAATGTAATCTCTTGAAATAGCAGAAATGTCTTTATTATAAATGGTTATTTTTCGATTTAAATAATTTAGTTTATACACAGTTTTAGTTGTTTGGTTATAAACTATTCTAGTGAATCCATTATCATAACCTATGCCAATTTCATGGATTTCTGGCTTTTTACTTGAATGTATTACAATGTTATCACCAAATTCTAAAACTTCCTTTAAACCTTTAAACTCACTATTTAGTAACTCTACACAAAAATCTAAATCTACCTTTTCTTCTTTATCTACAAGAACAAAATAGTCATCTAACAATTCCGCTTGAATATCTTTCCCTGTATTATTAATTACCTTCCAATATACCTCCATATAACTATAAATCATACTTACATCCCCTTTTTCAAACTTTCCTCTTGTGCAGGAAAACTTTCACTCATAAAATCTTTTTGAATTAAAATTAAAGTAGATACAGCAAAAGAAATGATACCATATAATAAAAATGCCATATTAGCACTTGTTAATGAAACAACACTACCAGCAATTAACGCTGATATTATATTAAACGAAGCAGCTAAGAGTGATCGAACACTAGAAATTCTTCCCATCATCTCTGTTGGTGCATGAATTTGAATTAAACTATTAGTCATTACTAAACTCACCATACTACTGCATCCCAAAATAAAAAGTGCAAACATACTTAGAATTTTTACATGTATTATACTCAATACTAAATATCCTATAAAAATGCCTATCGTAGAAAAACGAAGTAATTCTTTATCTGAATACTTTTTCTTCATTTTTGATAAATACGTTCCAGTTAAAACTCCTCCTAGAGTAAAAATAATATCAAATATTGCATATGTTGTACTTGTCTTATCAATATTCAAAGAATAACTAGGCAATACTGTATTAAATACTTGAATACACGTAGTGCTAACCATGAATAAATATATGAATCTTAAAAGGTTATAATCCGTTTTTATATAAGTAAATGTCTCTAAAATATCTTGTTTAAATTGAACCTTTTTACCTTTTACTGGTTTACTTTCCAATATTCTTAATTTGTAGCTACAAGTTGCAGAAATTATAAATGTTAATGCATTTATAAAGAAACAAATAGCAATTGAGCTCATATCTAGTAGAACACCTGCTAAGCCTGCTCCTATGACAGCTGAAATCCAAACAGCTGAAGTGGATATTGAAATTACACCTACAAATTCCTCTTTTTTAAATGCTTGTTTAATTAAGGTCTGTGAAGCAGGTTTATAAAACACTTTACATATTGATAAACCAAATTGAATAATATATATAATATATACAGTATGAAGATCTAAATAGACTACTATACTTAACGTCATAACTAAACCAGCCCTAATTAAATCTGTAATTACTGTTAACTTTTTAGCATCCTTTGAATCAATTAAAACACCTGCCCATAAGCTTAACAGTACGCTTGGAACATAGTTAATGGCCAATAGCAATCCTACAGCAAAACTACTTTTAGTTATAGTAATTAAGAACCACGTTATACATATTAATTGTAACGCATCACCAAAGCTACTAACGCTGGTTCCTATTAAATATTTAAATTTATTATTCTTCAAAAAAACACCTTCTTTTTGAAAAAGAGGAGTGTATAATCACTCCTCCTCCTAAATTTAACCGCCTTATGGGGAAACAACTGCACCTGGTGCGTGTACAGGTTTAACTTCTGGCTTCTTATACATAGTTTTCACCTCCTTTCAAGTTATAGTAATTAAATTATAAGTCCGGAAATCATTGATGCATATCTCTACATCCCGATATACTTGGTCATAACTAATTCGATATATATCTGAAATTTTCTTCGCGATTTCATCCAAGGAACGCTCTCCATTAATCAATTCCCAAATTTCCACCGTGATGTCATTGATCTCAAAACATAAATTTTGCTTCATTAAATACATCTTGTCATTTACAATTTGTAAAGTTACATCAAATTTTTTCTTTGGATACATCTTCTTTTTTTCTCCTCATCATTCGAATATTAGCATTGGAAACCAGTTCATTCGAATATCCAAGTATTCTCTCTATATGCTCTTTTTTATCCTTTATTTCTATTACCTTATTAGGATTCAAATAATTTACATATGTCTCGTAAATGGATTGATCTCCATTTATTGTGCGTTTTAATTTTCTGAATCGCCATTTCTCTGTGACATTTGTCTCCCCATAAGAAGCCAAATAAACATCAATTGCCTTTCCAAATGTACGTTTTGACCACTCATATGCTGAATCTATATCTTCTATCATTAGCATACCTACACAATCCATTAAATGTGATCTAAATTCTCTAGTTCTTCTTGCTATAATTGCACCTTGAATATTTAAAACATTAATTTTTTCCTTGATTTTTTTAAAATCCATCTCATTATTTATAGGATATCCAATTAATAATCTATGAAGAAAATCCAATTTTTGTTGTGACATATATTCTACATCAGATACATTATTTGAATCATATTCATTAATTCTTCTTATAATATTCTTTACTTGATTAACGTCATGATATTCTATATCAAAACGTTGATTTCCTTTAGTAATTATTTTGATTTTATAGTCTTCATATTCAAATTGAGCTGGTATACATTCTACATTATGAGTTACTACAAAAATATCTAAATCAGAATGCGGATTGCCAAACCCATCTATTAAGGAACCACTCACATAAATCATATCTTTATCAGAAGACAAATCAATCATGTTTTTTAATTCTTCATAAGTAACACCAAAACTTTTAATTGCAGCTAATACCTTTTCATCTCGAGTAGTTATTTTCATAAATAATCCCTCATACTAGCGTAACATCGCTTGAGAAAAACGTTTTTTTATTTCAGTGGGATGATATGGAACTCTCGGAATATCCATTTTACTGTTATCCATTTTGATTTCAATAAAAGTTAGTTTATTGGTATTACATTCTAAAACACTTCTTAAACCTATTTCATCATTTACAGAAAACACAGCCTCATAGTTACAGCCTCTTGCAATACTATTATAATTCACTGTCTTAGATACATTCGGTTGACCTCCAGTAGTATCATATATTTCATTGTTTAATACTATGTGCAGTAAATTTTGAGGTCTTAAATTTCCTATCATAGGTTGAACACCTAATCCCATTAATGCATTACCGTCTCCCTCAACTACAATAACTTTTTTATCTGGAAGAGATATCGCCATACCCAATGCAATACTCGGCCCCAACCCCATAGATCCAACCATATAAAAGTTTTGTTCTCTATCATTAGTATTATGTAGATACCTAGCCTGATTCCCATTACCAGCTATTACTATAGCATCTTGTTTTTCCGCGAATTCATTTATAATTGAAAAAATTCGATAGCGATTTATCATTTTAAACACCCCGGTTTTATTAATAATGCTACACTACTACCTTGATTCAAAATTTCTTCACATTCATTTAATATGGCAGTCTGATTATTAGAATCAAATTCAATATAACTAATACCCAAGGAATCGAGAAGAGAGCACATTGATAATCCCATAATATTATGATGTGGGACATCTTCTCCCTTATATCCAGCCCAAGCAATCATCATAAATGTAGGAATCTTGTACACACTTACTAAAGATGTAAGTGCATCACATATATTACCCAAACCTGAATTCTCCATAAATGTAACACTCTTATACTTACCAGTTAAATTGGCTCCTACAGAAGCTCCGATAGCCAAATCTTCTCGTGTAGCTGGTAAATATACCAACTCTGAATCTTCAATAATTAATGGAATTAAATACTTAAACTCTGAATCCGGAACACCACTAAAGAACCTAAAATTTCGCTCTTTTAAATCCTCAAGTAATGCTTTAGAAAGTAATTTTTTATCCAAAATTAATGTATTATCTTTTTTTATCAATTTTAATCCTCCCTTTTACACTCTAACATTATAAATCCCTTCAACTTCTGCTAAAATTTTCTTTTCTTTCATTAACATTTCATTCACACCTTGAATCTCAAATAAATGAGACATTGGTGACAAGTATTCATCTATACTTTCTAGAGATTCTGTCTGATTAAGAATTTGTAAAAATGAGTCAATTGCTTTTATTCCTGCTCTTAGTGCTTGATTCGCATATATTACAACTCTTATATTAGAAGCACCTTTAATTTGATCCAATGTTATATTTTTATATGTGGTAGGAACAATAACTAGTGGGACACTGGAAATCCATTTTGAGCTAAACTCCATTATTTCTTCACAATCTTCAGACTTCGAATGAATTAATATCAAATCTGCTCCTGCTGCACAATACGCTCTAGCCCTTTCTAATGCGCTTTCAACAGTTTCACCTATAATTAAGGACTCTACACGTGCAATTATTAATAAATTATTATCTTTCCTTGCTTTTTTTGCAGCAACAATCTTTGCACAAAATTCTTTAATAGAAATCAAATGTTGTTTTTTATTGATAAAACTATTTATCTTTGGAAAGGTTTTATCTTCAATACAGATTGCAGATACACCTATTTTTTCGTATTCTCTTACTAAGTTCGCTACATTATTATGATCACCAAATCCAGAATCACAATCAGCAATAACAGGGATTGAAGTAGATTCAATTATCTGGCGTGTAGCTTCTAAAAAATGTGACATAGTTAGTATGTTAGCATCTGGTTTTGCATGCGATGTTGAAATTTCAAAACCACTTGCCCAAATAGCATCAAATCCATTTTTCTCTACCAATTTTGCACTTAATCCATTATGTGCTCCTACTGCTTTAACAATTTTCTTATCTTCAAAAATCATTTTTCTTAAAATAGCCCTACGCTCTTCTCCCATTTTCTAACCCCCTCTTAATAGATCTATTTATCAAAATCTATTATCCATACAAACTAATTAATCTTATAAAAATTAAATGACCTTTACTATTCTCCAATACATTTCTAGATATTGTTTTCTAACAATTCTTTTTTTCTGAACTTTCAACGTTTTCAACTATAGCAGAGCTAAAAAACTTTATCAATAAAAAAATGTAAAAAAATATAATTTTTTTACATAAAAAGTAAATGTCAGACATCAATCATCAGAGTTCAATCAATTTATATTTATTAAAACATCTCATTATATATTTAATTTTTTAATAATAAATCAAATCATTTAAATTTAAGATGAAAATCCATAACATTAATAAAATCAAGAATTATATTCTATGATCATGTCTTCAAACTGTTTATCATAAAATAATTGAAA
>Ga0209463_1001017_pt1 | contig 18218 bp, 21 predicted proteins | sample AgamicMgSfrz_FD_187169 | JGI IMG/M metagenome (GOLD analysis project Ga0209463, IMG submission 187169) | Agave microbial communities from Guanajuato, Mexico - Mg.Sf.rz (SPAdes) (version 2) | ecosystem: Host-associated > Plants > Phyllosphere > Phylloplane/Leaf | place: Guanajuato, Mexico... | reverse complement strand
AATAGCGGAATTTGTTTGTTTTCTTGTTCTGTGGTAGCTGTTAGACACTTTAAAAGACGCCTATTTTGGCTTTTATTTACAAACGGAAAAAGAACCCTTAAAGATACCTACAAGGTTCTTAGAGGGCTTTTAAAGTTAGTTGCAAGCTTAATTTGTTATAACGGTGCTATATAAAGAGTATCCTAAAGTTGTGTGCTCATACACAATCTCTATATAGGATTATTAAATAACTTATATATTGATAAAAAAATAAGCATAATGCCTAAAACGCCAATACATACTGATGACTGGTTAGACAGTAAAATACTTATTATTTGTAAACAAATACCGCTAATTAATAAAAAGATATAAAATATTCTTTTCAATTATTTTAACTCCTTATTCACGGTCATTCTACGTTTTGGTTCTTCTGTCTGCGGTTACTTACTATTAACTCAATTAACAGACTAAAAGCTAGTTACAAAATTTCGGGGTATAAAATGCCTTCACTGTTTTTTAGTAGTTGTTTTAAAGATCAAAGCAATAATTGCTACGGTTATTAATGCTCCAATAGCAATCCAGATGTTTAAGATATGTAACCAAATACAAATACCTAGTATTAAAATAAACAAAAATGCGTTTACAGCGTAGGGAATTCTCTTACGCGTATTAATAGCTGTATAAAATAGACTAAAAGCAAAGAAAATAATTATAAGTCCAAGAGTTATGTTGATCTTCATCACTCCTCGTTTTTATATGTATTTACTTTATTTACATTTACAATTACGTTCGGACCTTTAAAAATAAATAAACAAACTAAACCAATAACACCTACGAGTACTGAAGCAAATCCATACTTATTCACTACCTCACCCCCCTTGCTTAATAACTTAGTTACTAACGAACCCTTTTACAAAATATATAGGGCTTATACAGGTTTATTAATTAGCTTATATATTGATAAAAAGATAAGCATACTCCCTAGAACACCAATACTTACAAAAGCGGCCGACTTGCTAGCAAGATAAATACCAATTGTTTGTAAACAAAAACCGCTAATTAATAAAAAGATAAAAAATGCTTTTCTCACGATCTCCAACTCCTTGCGCCTTAAGCCTGCATATCCTGTGGTTAAGATTTTATTCCGCTATATACAAGTCTCTCAATCAACAGAATACAAACTAATTAGCCCTAGAATAAATAAGAAAACAAATATAGCCGCTATTGCAATTAAAGAAATTAATACAATCTTTTTAAGACTAATTTTGTTTTGGTTCTTTTCTTCCGTTAGTGTTATTAGATATTCAACTTTTTTTTCAATTTCTTTCAAGCGTTCTTCTGTATTCAATAATCTTCCCCCTAGTGAGTTGTTTATTTTGATATTAAATTACATTCTCGACAAGATTCCTTTATGTAGCCACATAATATATACATAGAGCAATAGCGGTCTGAACAGTTGAGATTATACCTAGATCACGTAATGGGCTTTTGGCTTTTTTTATATACGTGTCATAAACAAAGTTAATAGCGAAGAAGCATACAAAACCTATAATGATCTCTATAATTAACATCTAAACGCCCCTTTTGGATAATCTTTTACACAAATGGTTATGTCTAATATATATAATGTTTTATCTTAAGAATACTTAACTTTTTCTAGTTGGTTTTTTTACTATAAGTACAATAACCGCTACAGTTATTAACGCTCCAATAGCAACCCATATATTTAAAATATGCAACCAAACGCAAATGCCTAGTATAGAAATAAACAAAACTGTCTCAGTAAATGGTAACGACCTTTTCATACGTGCATTAATACCTGTGTAAAGTAAGCTAAAAATAATAAAAACGATGGTAAGTCCAAAGCCTATATTCATTCTTTATCACTCCATATTGTTAAATGTATCTACCATTATGGGATTCAAAATACATTAGGACTTTTTGGGACAATTGAACGTATTAAGTTAGCGGCTGGTACACACAATGAAAAAAGTATGTGCTTACACCTTATTTCTGCATTTCTCCGGCGCTAACTTATTTACTAAGATACTCTATTTGTTCCTAATTGTAAAATTATAGATTAATTGGATACTAGTTTCCTTTTAAGGTGTTATAATTAATCCATTAAATACTTAGCAAGAAGGTGGAGTCTTATGCAAAATAACAGGCTTTTAGGGTACGTGTTAATCATTTTATCTTTTGGTGTTGCAGTCTATTTACTCAGTAGTCAAAGAGCATTAATGCCAGCAGGATATGACTTAGGTGTTAATGGGTATCTAGTAGCAAGAGCTCTTATCTTTTTATTTATTCTTTACGCCTTATTTAAATTTGGATACTTTCTTCTAACAAAAAAGGACTAGCTATATTACTGCTAGTCCTTTTTTAGTTAAATACCTACTTTAACTCGCCTATGTAATTACTGTTAGTAAAATGAACCTAAAGTACAGATTCGTCTTTATTGCTTAACTTAATAATAAACGGAAAGATAATTACAAAAGCTAGACTGACCCAACCTAAAGTAAGCCATTTCTTCGTTCCAGCGGAAACGTACTGTTTTTTTCTGCAGTTAGGACATTCTTTGCCGGTTTTTGAAAAACCTACTGTCCATACATCTCCTAAACTCCATTCGCTGCTGCAATTCGAGCATTTAGTCAACTTTCTCCCTCCTTCCTGTCTTTACTATAGACTTGTTATGTAGTTATTATTGGTTTTCCTCTTTATTTACCTTTGCGGCAAGTAATGTTTCCATAAGCGCCCAGAATATTAAGCCTACGCTTGTAAATGTCATAAGTAGCTTAAGAAAAAGGTTTGTATGAAGAATAAGGGATAAAGAGCATAGTGGCAAACCAATACCAAGTAGTGTTAAAGCCTTCTGATTTAAAGAATTCACTGTGATCACCTCCTTACGTTGCATTGAGTATACACAGCATAGATAAAACTACATTTAATTAGTAAATAGTCATACTTGTATAGTTGTCCTAATACATATACGGACAAACGACAAGAAAAGTTACATTATTATCTAAAATTACTAGTATATTCTTTATTTGTTGCGTTTTAATACATAAAAAAGGTAGCGGTTATTATATAATCCGCTACCTTTTATTTAAACACTTTCTATGTGTGTCGGTTTTGAAGTATTTTGTTTATATTTCTTTTTAAACTTGTCCACCATAGAGATGTTTGCTAATACCCCAGTAGAAAACAGTAGTAAGGTTATTGAAGAACCACCGTAACTTACAAATGGGAGTGTTACACCGGTAATTGGTAAAAGACCAGATACAGCACCCAAATTAACAAATGATTGAATACCGATCATAGTAGAGATTCCAATAGCTAGCAATGAGCCGAAAGGATCTGAACATCTTTTTGCAATTAATAGTCCCTGTAAGACAATAAAGAAAAGTAGTCCCAATACGACTATTACTCCAGCAAAGCCTAGCTCTTCTGCTATAACAGCCATAATAAAGTCAGTGTGTGATTCGGGAAGATAACCAAATTTCTGAACACCTCGTCCTAAACCTTCACCGCCAAGGCCTCCACTTCCAATTGCTAGGTAAGAGTTAACTAACTGATACCCTTTTCCATCTGGATCAGCAAACGGATCTACAAAGCCTGTAAAACGCCCTAAACGGGTTGGCGATAAGATTTTGTCCACTTTGCCAGTTGCCCAAATTACAAAAACCATTAATCCGGTCCCTATTAAAGTAATAAAAAAGATTTTAAATCCTGTTTTTACAGAGATTCCCGAACAAAAGACAAGTGCTGCTACAGTTCCTAACATAAGAAGAACTCCACCGTAATCTGGTTGCGCAGCTAAAAGAAAACAAATAAGCACTACAATACTGATTGGTGGAATAAAAGCACGAGTTAATTCATTTATGTACTCTTGTTTTTTCGTAAAGGCGGAGGCTAAATAGACAATAACCGCTAACTTTGCGATTTCTAGTGGCTGTATACGAAGAGGTCCAAGTGTAATCCAGCTTTTTGCACCCCCAGCTGTATGTCCTAGAATTAATACTAGTCCAAGAAGAATAAACGAAACCACTATTATAAAAATAATGACCGCTTTTTCTTTGAAAATCTTGTATGGCACAAAGAAAGCAGTTGCAAAGAAAAGGAAAAACCCTAATAGAAGAGCGCCCATCTGCTTTTTATAAAAGTAATCTGTTGGAACGTGGTAGCGGGTAATAGCTGTAATCATACTGGAACTATACACCATTACTAGACCAATAAGACATAGCACAACTAAAGAGATTATAAGTTTATAATCTTGGCTTTTTAGTATGTTTTTTAACATAAAAAATCCTCATTTCTTGCGTTTATTAATATGTAGTGGGTTACCACAGGAAAAGTGTTAGTAGATTACTTAAGAAAAAACTAAAACTACCTATGCTGAATGCAATTCCTAGCGGCTTGTTTCTTGCTGTTAAATAGTAATTAATACTATGAAATATAAAAGCAATAGAAACAATAAGGATTACTATGTCGTACCACACTGAGGTATTAAAATACCAAGCTAAGCCCATAAAAATAAAAAGTAGAGCCAATGCGGTGTTGGTTATTCTACTCTCTGTTACAATTTCTGCGTATTTCATATAACACTCCTTACTTCAAATACAAATTCTTACTTAGTCCCCTCTTTTGATAATAAAAGGGAAAACAGTAGTAAAATTATATCACAATGTAAACTTAAGTAAATACAGTAATTTAAGCCCTTTGGTTATAGATAGATGGAAAACGTTTTTTTTTATTTTTTCTCCAAAAATTACTCCTTGGTGTATATTTTTAAAAATAAACGCAACAAAAAGGAGAAAAATTAATATGAATTATTTTATCAGTTTTGAAAGTAGCGCAAATATTTTTGAAGCAATCTTTAAAGACGCTGTAGAAGAAATAACAAGCAGACTAAAGTTATTTAGTAATGAAGATCTATCTTTTACAGTAAGTGAAGATATTGATAAGCCTGGCAGCTTTAATATCGTGGCGCCGGTAGAAACAGAATCTTTAGGATGGATGAATTACGTTGCTAAAAAGGTAAACTTTTGTATCAGTGCTGATGTAACGTCGCACAAAGATGAACTTATATTTATACCATCTCTTCAGTTTTGTCGAACAACTGGAGAAGTAGTAATCTTAAACATTGCTGACTTTGGTTGTACTACTATTGAGTTGGTATATGATAAAAGACGTATGGAGTTTACTTTTTATTCAACTAATCATATTTTGTTTAGGAACTTAAGAGATATTAGTAGCTATGTATCTCATCTGATGAATAATAGCGGCTTATCAAACGATATAAAAATGTTCATAAACAAATATCAATTAAAAAGAGATTATCAGGAGGACGATAAACAGATCATTGTAAAAACTTTAGAAGATATAACCGATCTTATTGATACACAGTTCTCTAATGGGAATTTAACTGTTAAAGAAAAGAGTATACAAAAACTGAGCAACCAGTTAAAAGATATTATGTTTGATATAAAAAACAGTTTAAAATAAACGCAACAAAAAGGAGAAAATATGACAGACTTTGTGACAAACTTTTTTACGTATTTTACCGTTGAATTTAAAAATGAGGAAGCCGAACTAAAATTATTTGAACACTTTAAAGATGTTCAAAATTATGCTTCTCACCAGATGAATGATGAATCGTTTGCTTCTGGTTTGGGTTTAATTATAAAACATTATAAGCCTCGGGTTGATTACGATGAAGATGCCAGATATTTTTTAGCGGCTACTATAAGACATCTTATCAAAACGGTTAGGAAATATCATTTGGATAAAACTTTAACAGCAGAAGATAAAGATGTACTGGAAATAATAAATAAGTTAAAAAAATTTGTAGTTGAAAAGGAATACTAAATTAAATAATAAACACAAAAAGCCAGATGCACTTAGTGCAATTGGCTTTTTTTATAAGAAATAAGCTTTCTCTCCCCTTTTTAAATAAGTTCAGATCTTTGATATATGTGTAAACTGAATAATCTAAGTAGCAAATGTTACAATGACCGCTAAGTAAATTAAGAAAAAGTTGAATCTAACAACACTTCAAACTTTTGATGCAGAGCAATAATCGAATAATCCTCATTAGTTTTCTAGAAAAAATTATAAAGTTCTAATAAGTATTTATATAGAAGTTTTAAGCCTTTAAACGGCACTAACGTATTTATATCAAAAGAAAAAAGAGTCTATTTTAGACTCTTCCTTAGCTTTATACACTTTAAGATGGATTACGTTCATCCTCATCATTAAAATTAAGATAGTTAAACGCAATGTTTACGTATTTAGAATCTTCTTCGTTCAATGGTTTGTTTTGCTGTGCTTTTTCCACTACTTCTTCAAAAAACGAATAGAAATATCCTGCGTCTCCCTCATATGTCTCTGTATCGACTTTGACTAATTTACCAAAATCAATAATAGCATCAATTGTTAGAGTCCCCTCTTCAACCTTAATCATTAATTCAGCTAGTTCTTCATTCACAATAAAGTAATGTAGACTGAAGTACTTAGCCATTTCAGAAGGTCCATATGTAAAGTTAAATTCATCTCCCGTTTTGTAAGCTTTTTCAATGATTTGGATAGTTTCATTAGAAAGGGAAACAATCTGATAAAGTTGTGTGTCTTCGAAAGCATCATTTAATAATTCCTGTATACATCCCTCATAGAAGTATTTAACCTCACTTGGGCTGTTATGAAAAATATCACTTGAATCAACATCGATTTCTTTTGTATCTTGTGATCTTACGTGAAACGTATGGAAATTCCCATTTACAGCATTAGTTACTACCAATTGAGCTACAGTTCCTTCATCTGAACCACCTTCAATATTTGATAATTCAAGTGTATGTGGGTGTTCTTGCGTATTCATTGTCATTTTGCATTCCTCCAAAAAGTGTTTGTTTTTTAGATTTTATATTACATTTTCTTTTATAGGAGAAAAAAGCAGATTTAATTCATACAAAAAAACTTTAGATAAGGACAAATAAAGATATTGTTGCGAGTATTGACGCTTTCCTCTTGAATAATAAGTTAACTACTGAGGACAAGAACAATCAAGGACTTACAAAGAATTAAAAGATATTATGTTAGGAATGGAATATTAGTTGAAATAAATAATAAACATAAAAAGCTAAATGTATATAGTACATTTAGCTTTTTGGCATATAAAACTGTGTTGTTACTCTAATAAAAAATTAGAGCATTGTTTATAATAAAAGACTTCTTACATTCATCGGTCATAATAATAGCGGTTTGATTGTCGTGCTCTTGCCTTTCTAAAAGCTGCGGTAACGAATTTAGAAAAGATAAAGGATGCTATCATAAACAGCACGTAATAAAGCGGAAAACTTTTAGTACATTGCGTATTTTTTTCTAATACGCGAAGTTACAATTTTGGAGAAGAAATAGGAAGCAACCATAAACAGAGCATAAAAAAATGAAAACTTCATTAACTCTATAAAGTCTATTGTTGACTCGGCCATATACTCATCAAAAGTTAATCCTCTTAATGCTAAACCGCTAAACAAAAAGGGGAACGCGAGTGTAAACAAGGCAAAACTACCAATGAAAAATAACAAGTTAAAAAACTTGCTATAACCTTGTTTCCTAAACATAAAGTATGATGTTCCAAGAAATGATACTAGGATAAAAAACCAATGTCTTTGCGCTACCCCAACAGCATACAAGGATATGTACACACTTACTAAAATAATGATTGCCAATAGAACTAGAATAACAACAAATCCAGCAGCGCCCGCTCCATCGCCTCCTGAATAATAATTGTCATCGTCTTCATCATCGTCATATAGATCTAACCCACGCCTTTTATACTCCTCTTCTGCTCTAAGATTACTTGTGTCAATTTTGTGCTCACGTTCTACTTCCCAATCGAGCATTTTTTTATAATTTTTCCCCAAAATATTACCTCCTTCGACTTTTAAAGAGTAAATATTCCATAAACAGGATTTATATTCCTCCTAATATCATAATTTATTTTCGTTTTCTTGAAATATTCAGGTTATAAGTTCTAGTTCTTTTTACGGGATTAGCTTTAGGCAGTAAATTACTGAAAAAGTTTTAAAAAATGAGATTTAATTTACATACAAAAGAAACCATTGGGATGTTTTTATCTCAATGGTTTTTAATTTTATAATGATCTTAAGTTAGTGTTACTAATGATTTGCAATAACAAATTATAGTTGAGCAGATAGCATAAATTCCTTCGTGTAGTTATATGTAATTAGCGGAGTTTTAGTTTGGTACTAATTTGATAAAAAAAGAAACCATAAAGAATACTTAATTCTTTACGGTTTTGGCTTTATTATTTTTCTTATACAGTTTGAACTACTCCTTCAACCTCTAACCTTTCCCACATATCAAGGATTCCATTTTTCATCCATCTTTGCTTCAAATAAATTGCTCCAATACAAGGCACTTGTTCGTCACAATAACATTCTTGTTTAATATGTTTTTCTGAAAGCTTAATTAGCCTTTTCTGTTTGTGGATTCGCATAGATAAACTTTGCACTAACTGTTTCTCTTTAATATAATCCAATATCTGTTTAACTTGTTTATCGGTTAGCACATTAATTGTCTTAAGTCTATCATTTATAACACCTATATTTTTAAAATTAGATTCTAAATCATAGACAACATTTGCTACATCGTATACATAATAAGGATCTTTAACTTTTTCCTCTGGGCGCACTATATTTAAGTAAATGCTAGCTGTACTTTCTTCTGTTATTAAACGATTAAAGCTAATGCTCATAGGTTCAGATTGAAGTTGACTATTTTCGTTAAGGAAGGGTGTGTTGTTCGCTTTATTGTCAGTTTCGCTTTCACTTTCCTTTTCATAAACTGTCCCAACTATAAAAGTGTAGAAGTTGTACAAAACTTCATCATAGTCATCTCCAACAATGTTACTAATAGCTAAAGATAAGAGCTCCACAAAATTATCTTCATCAATATTTTTGGTGTAACCTCCCTCATCTAATTCCTTCTCAGCAGCTTCCCAAAAATCACCATCTATAGGATTGTGTTCACTTAAATCTGTAAACAATAGGTGAATTTGGTTCTTAATTTTTTGCATCTCTTCTAGTTCAAATAGAGAACCAGGATTTAAATCTATTTCCCCAATTGTATATTTTAAAAAGTTACGATTTGCTGTCAATGCCTCTTCTAATGAGATGTTATTCAATTTATCTCTCTCCCTTAAGGTTTTGTTTTTTAAAAGTTTAAGGGAAACTAAGTTGTTTTAGAGAAAAAAAACAAAAAAACTGTTAGGATCGTATGAACCCTAACAGTTTATAACTAACTTTTTTTTCACATTAGCTTTACAGCAACCATAACACCCGCTTCAAGTATTTATAAATAGACCATATAGCGGCCATATTTATATGTGTTAGCATCTGCATTTTGAGTTTTTAAAAGAGAGAGAATATATTTAGTTTAATTCTACAATATTTTTTAAAGGCTTTTGAAGTACGTCAACAACAGCAATGACGATACTTATTGCTAAAATACTCATCAGACTTATTGATATAGGACCTGCTGAATCATCTCCTGAGATACTAGAAATCACCTTTAAACTTATTATCATTAACACAATGAAGAAAATGGCTGTAAGAGCACATTTTTTTATAACTTTTAAAGATTTAAGAGATGACTTCGAGAAAGCATTGTTACTTTCGATAAAGGTTAATAGTTTATATACGTGAAACAGCCCAAAAGAAAATGTAATAAAGATTCCATATGCGCATACTAAAAGAGGATATAGCGAGTAATCCCCGCCTGGATGTGCTTTTACATCTCTAATGGTTAACACAGGAATCCAATAAAAGCACAAAGTAAGCACTGCAATTCCAACCAAAAAAATAATTACCTTTAAGAAAGTGGTTGAACCTTGTTTAACATTCATTTAAAACACCTCACTTATTTAATGACAAAATGACTTTATCACATAATTTATTGTTTTACAATAAATTATTATTGCTTTTTATTATATTATTATTGTTATCAATATATCCTTTTAATTTTCACAACATAAAAAAACGCTCTTTTCTATATAGATAAGAGCGTTTTTCTTTTAATCTTATATATGAGCGGTACAAGCCGCTAAAATAGTATTAGAGTGTATTTTTAAATTTTTGTGGGTTTTTTACGTAACTTTCAATGATTAATCCACAGTTTGTACAAATTTTATGTTCAACCTCTGCTCCAATGCTCAATTTATTGGCTGGGTGTACGTTTGCGTATCCGCCTTGTTTACCTAAACCTAGTTCTGTGTTCTTGCATTGTGGGCATTCTGTTGTAGTAGAATTTGTCACTGTATTCACCTCTTTCTCTTATAGATTAGAGAACTGTATATTGTATCTTTAATACCTTTTCAACCATCTAAAGAAGTTCTCTTCCTTTACGCTTTAGTTTTATGGAATATAATTCCTTTTTATTTGTTTGTTATTTATTTACTGAGTTTAGTAATAATCAGATGATTGACTACTATAGGCCTTTGTTATAAATTTAAAAAGCTAATAAAAAAATAGCAATGTCCCTAACCACCTTGTTTGTAAATATAAGGTGGTTTTGTATTTTCTGATGTCATAGAGAAACCTACAGAAAATAAAAAGCCTTAACATAATGTTAAAGGCTTTTTTAAATTTAATAATCTTTAAGTGTTCGCTTCTCTTCTTGCGTATATACCTTTCTTTCCTTCCAATCCATTCCCATATTAAATATGTAACGGTAAAAATTTTCGGTATACTTATTAGCTTCTCCTAAAATTTTCGAGATAGAAGGCAAGACTAAGTTAATGAATTCCTCTTCTTTATACTCTTTGGTATAACCTGCATTTTTTAAAAGGTCCTGTATACCAGAAGATAATTCATCATAAACTTTGCGTTCCCATCCGTTACTAATTCCGTTTTCACTGTATTGAAATAAATCTGCAGCTTCTTTTAAACAAGCCTTTAACAGATTGCTTTCAAGTTTTCTTTCTAGTACCGATGGATCAACTTTTCCAGTTGCATATTCAAAAAATAATTCATTAGCAATCAAAGACGTTCCTAAAAGGTTTTTATTTTCTCTCATTTTGGTTCTCTCCTTAAAATCATTTAATTGCACAAATTATAGACTACTAAATTTGCATTGGAGAAAATAATTAAGATTTTTAAAAGCGGGGTTATAGCTTTTTTGCACTTAAAAAAGTGCTTTTGTTGACAGTTACAAATTGGTTATAAGCCGTTTTCTTTTAACTTTTGAAGTGTTAGTAAGAGTAGAACTTGCCTTCTTAGTAGTTGAAAGCGGAGCCGGTCAATGTTCTTTATTTTACTAAAAAAATAAACGTTTTCTGGAGCATTCTTTTTTTGACTGTAAAAGAAATATATTGTATATTTGCATTAATTGACTAATAGGTTTTAAATATTTTTGTGTTATTCACAGCGCTTTCGGCTTACCCCGGATAAGTAATAATAATTAACCTAAAGTCAATGAGAAGAGAGCATTCTTTGAATGTTCTTTTTTCTTTGACTATGAAAGGCAGATATTGTACATTGATAACACGGAATAACAAATAGCTAAGACAGCGTGTTAAGCTATAGCGGCTTACTAAATGTCCCTAACCACCTTATTATTTAAATAAGGTGGTTTTGTATGTCTCGAGCCATAGCTATGAACAATATTTATAAATAAAAAAGCCTTTAACATAAGTGTTAAGGCTTTTATTTTTACGTTACTATTTAAGATTAAATCTTTGCTATAGCAATACTTGTAGCTTTTTTTTCGTACATCTTCTTGGTGATATTTTTAAAAAAGTGATATGCACGCCTTCTAGATTCTCCAAGTAAAATTACAATAGCTTTAAGTAGTAAGTCATCAAGCTCTTCTTTACTGTATTTTTCAGCATAACCTGCCTCGACTGCCTTTTGAACCGTTTCATCAATGACAGCTTGTTGCTCTTTAAGAATATCTTTACAATCTGAAAAACTTGGATTGTAGCGCGAGACACCATCTTCTAGATAAAGCTTAATCTCTTCTCTCGATGGATGATCTAGTACTTCTTGTTCTCCGGTTGCAATTTTGAAAATTAATAAATTTATTGAAAGTCTAAGTGTTGGTAACTCTCTATACATTTTTATCTCTCCTTAAAGTTTGCTGTGTCTTAGAAAGTATAAAGTGTTTATTTAAATTAGGAGAAAATAATAATAAAAAACAGCAATAGAAAAAAATATCCTAATGCTGTTAAAGAGAAATATGTCACTTAACCAATTCTAATTCCAGGTTACGTGTTCTGCTTAAGACTTCAATTTTTTGAGTATGCCGGCCATTAAGTTCTTTTATAATAAATTCAAAGTCACCATATGAGAATGTTTCATTTAATTGGACATCAATTTTTTGAGACAAGATCCAACCACCCAAGGTATCAACACCATCGTTAATAATATTTGTGCCTAACAAGGCATTTGCTTCCTCAAGCAAGATTCGCCCATTCAAAATGTAATGGCTGTCACCAATCTTTTGTACATCTACCGCTTCGTCAGTATCAAATTCATCGTGAATCTCACCAACAATTTCTTCTAAAATATCTTCTGCCGTTACCAATCCTGATGTTCCTCCATATTCATCTAGCAGGATAGCCATATGAATGCGATCTTGTTGCATTTTTTTTAATAGTTGACTAACAGAACACGTTTCAATAACTTGAATAACAGGTTTTACATAATCGTGAACTAAGTCCTTATGCAAGTTGTTATTAAGTACTTTATCAGTTAAAACTTCTTTTAAATTAATAAATCCTACTATTTGGTCTTTATCAACACCCATTGTTACTGGATAACGAGTATATTTTTCCACTACTGCTACTTCTAGAAATGACTTAATGGTGTCATTTTCTGATACGGTTAGCATTTCTGTTCGCGGGACCATAATTTCTTTAGATAACCGCTCATCAAATTGAAAGATGTTATTTACATACGTTAATTCGCTTTGGTTAATCTCTCCACTTTTATAGCTTTCTGATAAAAGAAGACGTAGTTCCTCTTCCGAATGGGCCATTTCGTGTTCCGATGCGGGTTTTAACCCAAATAACCCTACTAATAGGCGTGCAGATCCATTTAAAACCCATATAAATGGATACATCGCTTTATAAAATAAAATAATTAGGGGAGCAAATAACAGTGTCACAGCTTCTGCCTTTTGTATAGCAAAGGTTTTAGGCGCTAGTTCTCCTACGACAACGTGAAGATAAGTCATTACAATAAATGCAATACCAAAGGATAGAATGTGAGTAAGGGATTGATTTAGGTTAAATTCTACAAAAATAGGATGTAATAATCGTTCTACCGTGGGCTCGCCTAATACTCCTAATCCCATTGCAGTTACAGTAATGCCTAACTGACACGCAGATAAATACTCGTCAAGATGCGAAATAACTTTCTTAGCGGAAGCGGCACCTTTTTTCCCTTCCGCTACAAGTTGATCAATTCGAGAACTCCGAACTTTAACAATAGCAAATTCAGTTGCTACAAAGAAGCCGGTTAAACCAATAAGTACTGCTATTAATAACAAGTTAACTATGTCCAAATAAATGTCTTACCGTAGTAAGACTCTCACCTCCAAAAGTTTATGTAAACTACATATTTTTTTATACTTCCTTTAGAACCGTTCTTTGTGTAGGCACACCGTACATACTAATTGTTTTTTCGAATACTGTGTATTTCTGGCCATCAACTTCTATTGTATGTTGGTCAATTATCTCGCAACTTTTCCCTTCCTCTCCAAAGTGCTTTACCAAGGCTTTTTTTAGGTCGGTTAAATTGTAATATCTTGTATTAAGCCTGATAACTAACTTCTTTTTCTTAAAAAAGTTTAGCAATTACATCCCCTCCTGAATGTATATACGAGGGTAACACTTAAAAAGTTCCTTATATTCTAAAATATTGAAATATTTTTATTCCTTTTGAATTCTTTAACAGGAATAAAATTTCATTTCTAATTATTTTAACGCAACAAAAAACCGCTATATCGTATAAGATCAGCGGTTTAACTATTTTTATTTTAAATCTCTATGTTCTAAATTATTTTGTGTGTTCTGTTTCGCTATCTTCCAATTCAAGTAGTTCATCTAACTCATCTAAATATTCTTTTATCTTTTTAGTATCTTTTTCTTTTCTCATAAGGCTAAATAACTCAACCGCTTTTTTATTACGTGCTTCGCTGTTTTCTTGAGATGAACTCATTAACAACACTCCTTGTGATAGTTATGTAATTTTCGGTATTCCTGTAACATTATATAAAATAGGAACATTTGTTCTATTTTATACCATTTCCGAGAATTGGTAAACATATTTTACTTAAATATAGGATTTATTTTGTATTTACTTTACAAGAAACATTAAGATTTATTTAAGCTTCTTGCAAAATCTTTGTGCATTAAGTGAACACATTGTTGTAGGTTTCTTAAAAAAAGCAAAACTTCAGGGTTATCCATATTGCAGTGTGTTAAGTGAAAAATATTGTTTTTCCCTATAATTAGTTCATCTAATGATAAATGAAGAGGTAAGTTTCGAAATACATACCAAGGATAGTACAAGTAAACAAAAGTCTCCTTAAAATAGATGCCTTCTTCGGAAATAATAATTCCATCTAGTTTTTTAAAAGGAAATGTAGATAGAAACGCAATAATATGGTTATACGAGGGCAAACTAAAATGCTCACTTAGTTTCTCATTAGTGTTTTTGGAAATATGATCTCCTACTACGAGACCGTTATTAATTTCAAATGCTTCATCGTACTTTTCAAATAGAGTACAAGTGTTTTTTAGCTCGTTGGTTATTGTATAAGAAGGAAGCGGGTGTTCTTTGAGAAGCAACTCAATTGAATATTCTCTTAAATAATCTCGTATACTCACTAATAGCTCTATAAATAGCGTAGTGGGATAATCGGAACCACCACCTAACAAAAAAACTTTCTTGTGATCAAAATAAACTTCTATATTGTTATGTATACTTATATCATTTACCTCTGCGAAGTCTTTCCAACTTATATTACCTGGTTTACCACCTAAACTGCGATATTTAATTCCATAATCAGTGAAATAAATGCCGTTTTTTCCTGAACCCAAGATTGTAGTATCTAAATAAGCTATTGCTTTTTCTTCTGTCGCAAGGTTAAATCTTTTTTGTGATTTTAATAGAATAGAATGAGGAATTTCTTCACCATATAATTTATCTTGCTGATACTTATAACACAACTCACTTAAATGGTTATAACTCTTATTCATTAACATAATTGAACTCCTATCGTTTTAAAAGCAAGCGTACATTGCTGCTCTTCTTTATTAGGGTTGTAAAAGCATAATAGTAGTTGCAACAAGCGCCGCTAAACTAATAATAATCCATACATTTACTCTAATATGTTTAGCTTTAAACAAAATTACTTTTGATAAATATCGCTTGAAAATAACCAATCTATAAATTGTTGATAAGGATAATATGTAGTGCCTTTAAGCTCTATTTTGGGAGCATCCGGATACTTACTTAACAGTTCTTCAACCTCCGATTTGTTTAAATCAAAGTAATAATGAAGATCTTTTTCTTTAATTAAATGGGGATAAGAAGATTTTTTTTGAGGTTTCCCAAAATTTTTCAACCCATCTCCTATAAAGTATCCTAAAGCCGCTAATCCAGCAGCAATCCAAAAAGTATCTACTTCCACCTTAAAACCTCCTATTAATTTCCACAAGAATAATATTATCATATGTTAATTGGAAAAACATTATATATATTCCAGTATATATAATGTTTAATGTTGTTTACTAAATACTTTCACTATACTTAAAAACAAAAAACCACTATCCCATTAAAGGAAAGTGGTTTTATAAGTTATTTAGTTTCTTTGTCTGCTGTTAATTTATTATCTTTATTATTCAGCTCATCGATTATGCTCTCTCCCTCTACATCTATATTCGGAAGGAGTTTATCAAGCCACTTTGGTAAGTACCAAGCAGATTTACCCATTAAGGTCATTACAGCTGGAACAATGGTAAGTCTAACTACAAATGCGTCAAATAACACACCAAAAGCTAAAGCCATACCCATAGCTTTAATCATTGCGTCTGGTGTCATCATAAACCCAATGAAAACAGACATCATAATTAAGCCTGCAGCAGTAACCACTTTTCCACTATCGCGTATGCCATCTAAAATTGCTTTTCGGGGGTCGCCTGTATGAACATACACTTCACGCATTTTGCTTACTAAGAAGATCTCGTAGTCCATTGCTAGCCCGAAAAGAATTCCAATTAAAATAACCGGTAAGAATGCCAGTATAGAACTTGAAGCTGGAAAGCCGAACAGATTAAGGAGATGACCATCTTGAATGACGAACACAACAAACCCTAGTGTGGCTCCTAGAGATAGTAAGAAGCCTAAGACAGCTTTTAGGGGAAGTAAGATAGATCTGAATACTAATACCAATAGAACGTAAGCTAGTCCTACAATTAGTGAAGCAAATATAGGCAGAGCGTCATTTAACTTTTGAGAGATATCAATATTCATCGCTGTTGTGCCCGTTACCATTAACTCAATACCGGATTCTTTTTCAGTTTGGCTTGATTTATCGCGAATTAATTTAACAAGTTTCTTTGTTTTTATATCATCGGGGCCAGAGTTTGGAACCACGTTAATCATATATACTTTTTCTGAAGGACCAGGAATAGCCGGAGCAACCATCTTAACATCAGATAGCTTTTGAAGGTCTTGTGTAATGCTATTTAAAGCATCAGGGGTTTTATCAGTAAGCTTACTCGCTCTTGCTACTACCACTAAAGAAGAATGAATACCTTCTCCATATCCTTCTGTCAGTAAGTCATATGCTCTTCTCTCAGTTGTTTCTGTAGATTTTGAAGTCCCTTCAGTAGGTAACCCAAGATTCATATGGAAGAACGGAAGCGCAATGATAACTAGTAACGCAATCGATACAAACGAAACGATTAACGGATGCTCAGTAACCAATCTTCCCCAAGCATTCGAATTATCTATTTCTTTATTCTTATCTTTAGTAGCATTTTGTTTCTTAAATGAAGAGCGGGTGTATCTAAACAGTGAAAATAAAACTGGTAAAACAATGATGGCTACAAATACGCCCTTTAAAATCATATTTAAAGAAGATGAAACGCCGATTTCCGAAAAGAGTGAAGTCTTTGTGAGAGCAAACCCTATCATACCAATAATTATTATAGTAGCTATGAATATTACTGGGTTTTCTTTACGCTTCTCTTTATTAGAAACTTTCTTTTTTGCGGGTGCAATTTTATGTCCAATCATTCCTAATATAGATGGCAAAACAACGATGGAAACTAGCACCGCTGTTAGAATGCTCACAGCTGCCGATATACCCATCATTGTTAAGAAAGGTATCTTTGTAACGGCTAATCCTAAAAGTCCAATGATAACAGTTAAACCGGCAAATACGACTGCGCTACCTGCAGTTCCGGTTGCGATGGCTACAGCTTCTTGGACAGAAGATCCTTTAGATAACTGTTGCCTAAATCTCGTGATAATAAATAGAGAGTAATCGATTCCTACAGCTAGTCCTAACATAGCGGCTAGAGACATTGAAACAGATTGTATATCAATAAAATTAGTTCCAATTAGAATTGCTAATAATCCAATTCCTAAGCCAATGACAGCCGTAATAATAGGCAATCCTGCTGCTATAAATGAAGCAAATGTAACGGCCAAAATAAAGAATGCCACAACAATACCAGCAACCTCAGCAAAGTGATTCATTGATTCTGAGAAAGCAATGTTATCTCCTCTTACCTCGGTTTGAATACCTTGGTCGTTTGTTTTACTAATACGTTCTAATACTTTATCTATAGAAGAGCTTGTTACCTTTTCAGGCGTTACTGTATATGTAACTTCCGCATAACCAATTTTCTTATCTGAATCTACGTTATTTAGTTGAAACGGAGATGCTACTGTTTCTACAGAAGAATCTTGTTTTTTAATATCGTTTAAAGCATTTGTAATTTCGTTGGCTATTTTTTTAGTTTCTAGTGTTTCATCTTTAGGTGCCTTAAACACAATCTGCATTTTAGCTTTAGGATTTTCATCTACATTAAACTCTTTACTGATTACTTTTCCTGCCTTATCAGCGGGAGTATTAGGAATAGTCATTTCTTCGTTAAATGAAGTGCCTAACTTTAAAGTAAGTATGGCTAATATAACGAGAAT
>Ga0209463_1001016_pt1 | contig 18237 bp, 19 predicted proteins | sample AgamicMgSfrz_FD_187169 | JGI IMG/M metagenome (GOLD analysis project Ga0209463, IMG submission 187169) | Agave microbial communities from Guanajuato, Mexico - Mg.Sf.rz (SPAdes) (version 2) | ecosystem: Host-associated > Plants > Phyllosphere > Phylloplane/Leaf | place: Guanajuato, Mexico... | reverse complement strand
ACATATATTAATTTATTATCAGTTCTTCCCCGCCAGCATAATAATTACTGCAATAAACTTCACAGTAAAATACTTGCTTCAGAGATATCCATAAAGATACTATAAAAAAGCGTTCAATGGTATGTGTGAAGGAATATGTCGAGCGTTGGAGATCGGAAATTCTGTGAAGTTGCATGATAAAGGGGAGTTTCATCTTTCTAAACATTCTGGACGCATTAGTAGAAATCCAGCAACAGGTGAGGAATATGATGTTCCTGAGCGCGAAGTAATGGCTTGTCGGACAAGCCCTGCATATACGAACCGTCTGCGTACGAGACCCGATGCTAAGAAGGCAGCAGAAAACAACGAGAATAAATAATAAAAATACCCTCCATGTTATATATGGTGGGTATTTTTTATATAATAGCAGTCAAAGTAAAACCCTCTATGGCTTGCTTCTTTCTGTTTCAGAAATCCATAAGCAATAGCATTTAGCTGTTCCTGAATTTCCTCTCTGCTATGCACTGTGCCATGTTCTAGCCATATAACCGCTTAGGTCGTATGGCTAGCATACACTGTCATGCTGTAGCACTAGGTATAAATGTGGTCCTTCTTCCATGTCGGCTTATCCAACATGTGTATTCGCTGATACTTCCCATCCTTCTTCATTACGTGTAAGACGTATTACATCATCATGCCCCCATCAATTCATGTATACTCAGAACTCAAAGGTTTCATTTAGAGTGACATCAGCAGGTCGATTGTTTGCTTCATCATCCTCTAAATAATTTAGTAAGTCTTCAACAACATGATGGTGGTTATAAAATGCTCTGTCTGCTGGTGTTAAATCCCCTGCTCCATTTAGAATCTCCTGTGTAAATACTGGTGGTGTAGTTAACGATGTAGCTAGTTGAAAAGCAAGTTCGCTCATTTCGTTAAACGATTCATTATAAGCTTCTCCATAACCTCCTGTACTGTTACCCTCTCTAACTAGGTTAAAGCTTTCTTGCAAACGCTGTTTAAGTCCTTCTTGTTCTGCTGTTAGATTAATTCTTTCTCCCAATATAATCACCTCGTAATATATTTTATAAGTTTACTATTCCCTTAATATCACTTATTAAGCTTAAATCTAGTAAACTATCTTTTAACAGACTAAAGTCCGCCAATCACGCGTGAATTCCCCAAGCAGAGGGTAACGATGATATCCGCTTCAGTTCATAAAGACGCTCGGAATTTAGGAAATAATTTTTTTAAAAATTGAAGGAAAAGGCTTTTACTCCCTATAGGTTTTTTTCCTTCAAAAATTAAATAAAAATAAAGAATATTGGGAATATATGCTATAATTAAATTGTAAATAACAAAAGACGTGAAGTCGTGGGTTACTTGAGGAAAGAAGAATATTCAGCTGTTTCCCAAAACCAAAAAGCTTGCTAAAATTAATATAGATTTAACCATTAAAGACATCTGCAAGTGAAAAAAATCGAGTTAAAAGGAGGAAATTTTATATGTCACCATTATTGTTAGGGCTAATACTAGGTGCCTTTTTAGTTATAGGGGTTCAACAAATTATTTACACTTTAATATGGGTATATACAGGAGAAAATATGGGGATGATACGAAACATTAGAACCGCTATAAAGAATTCAAGACATAAGGAAAAAGTGAAAAGTGGAGAAACTTATTAAGAAATAAGTAAATTATTATTGTGGTATAGGTTACTCTTTTTAGATAGGTGCAGAAGGCCTGCAGAGAAATAACCATCCCCACTGATTATAATAAGATATATTCGTCTGCCCAATCATTTTTTAAAATTTACCGGTAAACAAGTATTTTCTAAACAGCTGCCATTTTGATCTTTTAGTAGATCAAATAAAATTAGAGGTAATGTTTAAATCTAATTTTATTTGTATCAGGAATGCTACCACATGTTAAGACTTTGGGTGGTAGTTTCAACCCATGTAACGTTATTCATATCGTAATCCCCCTACTTCGCTTTTTTAGTAAAATAAAAAAACGCTTAGCATTCAATTGGTTATTGGAAATAGCTAACGATGAAAGGCTAGAGTATGTTTCAACTTTTCAATTTCATAAAGAGCAATTTCTACATCGACCGCACTCATTTCTTTCAACCTCATCCATTCTCTCTCTATAGAGATGCTGCAAATACCTTGAGATACTTGTATATCTAATATTCGGTTGATGTTTTCTTTCTTTTTTGATGACATAGCCAGCCCCGTCACAGGAGAAGTATATTTTTTTGCACTTGCAGTCAACCATATTTAGACAATTAACACCCCTAATTACATGAATATAATAAGGGGTGTTAATGTGAGGAACTTTATAATTATTTATTAGTATTCATCCCGCCGCCATTCAAAGCAACCTTAATCAACTCATTAACTTGCTTACTCGCAACAAGCCCTAAATGGTCAACTCCGGTTATTTCAATGTTTTTTGCTCCATCGAGGATGGATAGTTTATTCGGGGTTATATAATCGTTTTTGCTGTAGATGGATGTATATAGGATTTTCCGGTTAGGATCTGTTCCTAGCGGTGCTTTTGTTGTTATTACTCTATTTGGAGAACCTAGTGTTACTACATCATTTACTTTATTTCCCCCGTCGGTAAGAATATAGGTTAACGCATTAATTCCGCCTGCACTGTGGCCAATGATATCGACTTTCTTCCGACCAGTTTTCTTTAATACATCGTTTACATAAGTAGACAGCTGTTTCGCATTGGTAATGCTATTGCCTGTTTTATCTAATAATTCAATAGCATATAATTCATTATCCGCCCATCCTTGCTGCTTCAAATAAGTTCTTATGAAATAGAAGTTAGTACTGTTGCCACCTAATCCGTGAACAAAAATTACAGGATCGTGTGTTACTCTTTGTGCTTCAGAGACAGAAGGGTTTAAACCAACTGCACATAAAAGAATCGTCATACATGCTATTAGTGAATGTAACACTCTCATTTTTTTCATTTCCTCCTAGAAATTTTGCTTTTATTGCCTATTTTATTGTTGGCAATTATTGTAGAGCAATTCCAGGTAACTTCTGTTAATATATCCTGTTGAGCTATTCATTTGATACATTAGTTTAGAAATCATTAATAACGGAAATGAGAAAAAAGGAGTAAAATCTTTACTTCAGTGTATGATATTTAATGAGCCCTTTAGCAGAAAAAATTCAAGGGATGCTTAAAAAAAATTACTAAGCTGCTCTTTAATGTTACGGAAGATTGGTATTAAGTACTTGAATTAACTCTTCCTCTTTATATCTCCGCAGCAAATGAGCCTCTCTCCCTCAACAGGAGGATTCTGGAAAAAGATTCCAATAACATTTATACTGGCTAGTGTTGAAAACTTGCTTTTCCGGACAATAGTTTAGATACCATTGCAGCAGCATAATTATATTTGCGTGAAAAAGAGCTTCCCTATTTTTCGCATTCTCCTTAGTCTTTATTTTATCCTACAATCTACCTTTCGATATCTCCTACTGATTCTGTCATCGCCCGCAGTATTTCCTTCTCCGATGACATTGGTGTGTCTCCTACGATTGTATGTGCAAGCATTCCAGCTGCGGCGGCAAATTCAACTGTTTTTTTAGATGAAAACCCTTCCAATTCACCATGTACAATCCCGCTTGTATAAGCATCTCCAGAACCAATTCTGTCATAGACAGAAAAGGAAAGTGTTTTTGAAAAGAAGAATGTTTGATTTTTAAAGATAAAACCCCTCAAAGAATGCGTGTTGTCACCGTTGATTGAACGGTGTGTACCAGCAATGACGGAGATCTTATATGTTTTTGCAACAAATGGAATCAATTCCTTAAGCTGCTCGCTGCGATCATCCTTCTCTGTTTTCAACCCTAGTACAAGCATTGCATCTTTTTCATTCATCATGACAATATCAGCTAAATGAAGCATTTCTTCATAATGTTGCTTCGCTTTTATATATCCATTTTCACCCCAGAGCGATGGACGATAGTTACAGTCGAAAACAACTGTACCTCCATTGGCTTTTACTGCTTTAGCAAATGTTTTCATGAGTTGACGAACAGTATCATTCATTGCAAGTGTGATGCCACAAAAATGGACGACATCGACTTTCTTTACAATGGTGTTAAAATCATACGTTCCTTCCGTTGCTGTATTAAAACTGCTTTCAAGACGGTTGGAGTAGGTAACCCTGCTAGGCCGGGCACCAAATCCATTTTCTAATAAGTACATACCAACATACTTTCCATCACGTCTAACGAAGGACGGTGTGATTCCTAGTTTTTGAAGATAGGAAACTGCTGCATCACCAATTGGATTTGCTGGCAATGTCGACACAAGAAACCCTGTATGGCCAAATCTTGCTAATGCTGCAGTTAAATTAACTCCCGTTCCGGAGAAAGAATAGTTTAATGTGCCACCTTGGGAGAGAAGTTCATACCCCGGCACCTGCAGACGCATCATAACCTCTCCAAATGCTGCGATATTTTTAGGCATATTGATCAACCAATTTCTTTACTATCGCAAGTAATTCACTTACATCCTCGACATTTGTTTTTCCTGTGTTTTTATCGATAATTGATGAATACACGTGTGGTATGATTTGCGGCACATTGGCCTCTAAAGCAATACGCAAAATTGTTTCAAAATTCTCTTTGTCGATTCCGCCTGTTGGCTCTAAAGCGAAACCTTCTTCACCGCATGCTTGTGCAACAGCGCGGAATTCGTCTTCCGTGCTTAACCCCTTCATTGGGAAGTATTTTAATGCATTTCCGCCCATGTCACGTACAAGCGCAATAGCTGTTTTAATCGGTACAATCGCATGCTCATCCTGTGCAGCACTAACCGGCCCAGTTGAGATATTCACATAACCCACGCGTCCTGTTGGGGATACTAAACTATTAATCCAACTATCTGTTTTACCAAGGTTGGCACGTGTTGCCCCAACGGAAGGAAATACTTGGTTAATATGACTGCCCGGATAGTATTTTGCAATCTCTGCTACTACAGCAGCTTGTCGGTTGTCACCAGCACCCAATCCAATCGATACCGCTTCTTCTATTTCTTTACCATAGACTTTCATTGCTGTAACTGCTTCTTCTACTGTAGAATAATCTTTCGAAAGAACCCCAACTAACACATAGCCTTCAGCAGCTTCATAAACCTCTTTTGCATTCTCTACACTATTTGCTAAAACATTTAATGCAACACGGTTCTTATAGAAGTGTTTTGATATATTTGTCACTTTATTTCCCTCCAACTATTTCACGTATCTTAGCTTCAATTACCTCAATATCATCATGCTGCAACGGACGAGGATCGATATCGAAATAGCCCTGTCTCACACCATAATCACGCGTATAGATGGCAATTTCACCCTCTCGCAATCTTGTATTCACTTCTTTTGCTGTTATTTGAATTTGTTTAGGATCAATGTGAATTCGTGCACGGAAAATGGCACGGCCAGCTTCATCCTGAACAATCTTCACATGAACGCCTTCAAGTTTATTAAGTGACATTAATAGTTGCAATGATTCTTTTTCTTGTTTACTTTTGTCTTCTTTATTGCCATATTCATCAAGGGCCTGAAGTAAACCAAAGGTTGTTTCTTTCCCGACTTTCATACTTCGTCCAATTCCATTTAATTGAGTCTTAAGCCACTCAATATAAATTTGCTTGCCACCAACAATTCCGGAAGTTGGACCTTCAATTGCCTTTGAACCACTGTAGATCGCAAGGTCAGAGTACTTCACATATTTTTGAAGGTCTTCTTCTGCCGCTGCATCTACGATAAGTGGAACTTCATTCCGTTTGGCAACCTCCCATGCTTCCTCAACCGAAATCATATTTTTTTGAACGGCATGATGTGATTTGACGTATAGGATAGCTGCTGTGTTTTCAGAAATTGTATCCTCGATATGCTCCGCTTTTCCTTCATTGGCATAGCCAACCTCTACAAGCTTTCCTCCGCCTAAATAAATCATCGTTTCAACAGGTGCTCCGTACTGTACATTGTGACCCTTCAGCATTATGATGTCACTTTTTGGAATATGGTCTTGATGAAGTCGCTCACTTTTGCGGCGATTCCCCTGTGTCACAATTGCTGCAACAGAAAGAGCAATCCCGCTGGATGCCGAGTTCACGATTACTGCTGCCTCTGATCCAAGGATTTTAGCAACATGATCACCTGCTTTATCGACTAAATCTGCAATCTCAACATAGCTTTGTCCACCTTGTTTCATTGCGTCCATCACTGTATCAGTTGGTGCTGATACACCTAAGATACTCATTCGTCCGCTTGCATTAATCACACGTTTAAGTCCATATTTAGCATTCAATGAATTCTCCATTTACAACCACTCCTTTTGTTTCTATTCTTTGATCCGCTACCCGCTTTTCACCTTCAGAATCAGTGAGTGTAATCGCTTCATTTCGAACGGTAAATAGTGTCATATTCGCAACATCCCCAACCTTTATGGAACCAAGCTCAGGCTTTTTAAGCCAGTTAGCAGCATTTGTTGTTACCGCTGCAATCACCTCTTCCAATGAATAGCCTAAGGAAAGGAATTTTGTTAGTACATTAGCCATGCTAAATACAGGCCCGTTTATTCGATTGTTTCGATAAATATCTGTACTGATCGTATTTAACCCGATTTTATGGCGTTTTGCAGATTCCGCAATTTTAAAGGAAAAACTTGCCGTACCATGCCCGACATCCAAATGCACACCCCGTTCAATTGCATCCTTTAAGACCTGAAGCGGTTTCCCTTGTGCATCGAAAAGATTATTTTGTTTACCATTGAGATAATGGGTAATGATATCTCTTTTCTCCAATAATGGAATAATTTCATCAATGAATGGCGGACCGGAACCAATGTGTACCATTAACGGTAATGCTGTTTCCCTAGAAAGAGCTCGCGCAATCCTTAAAGGTTCAACCCCATTATCACAAACAACACTTTTGCTAATCCGTGCCTTTAATCCAACGATTACGTCTTTATAATCGTTTACCGCTTGCACAACTTTACCTTTATCGATCCATTCTAAACTGGATAATTCATCGACTCTTTGTAAACCAATACGTGAAATATTTAAAAATGCAAATACATTCGTTTTAGCTTTTTGTCTGCTGGCTGCCAACTCTGAGATTCGATCTGCACCGCAACTACCAGCATCCAGAATTGTAGTCACACCTTGATTCACTCCAATTTTATCTATTTCATCACCATACGGATCAAATTCAGGAAATGCATGGACATGTAAATCAATCCAACCACTTGATACATAAACACCTGAACAATCTATCATATGCTCTCCACGCCCAGCTCCCGCCGGCATGACCTGAACAATTTTACCGTCCTTTATGACAATATCAATCTCCATACCATCTATTCTCTTTACATGATGCAATACGAAATCTTTCATACCATTTCACCTTTTCATACTCTATTTAAGGACGCTTCCAATATCACATTTTATTCATGAGGCTTTTGAAGAAAAAATTAAGTTAATAACGATATAATGTTTGTCAAAAAATTTAGTATGATTGTGACGTAAGGATAACATAATAAATCAATCGAATAAATATAACGTTATAATGTTTTAGGAGTAAAAATCCCCATATCCTCAAAAGTATTAAAGATATAAAGCTAAGAACATATTGGTAACTTAGCTTTTAATCGTTGACTATATATTTAAGTTCACAACATATTTATGAATATCAGTATTGTAGTAGCCGATCGAATATTCGATTAATTGTTCATTGATATCATAAGAAAAACGAGTTCGTTGAAATAATGGCTTCGGCTCTATATTTAACAAACGAGCGATTTTTACACTTGGGTTTTCTACACCGAATTCATCTTGGAATCGATTAAAGTATACTCCCTGTTCATACAGCACTTCATACAAGGAATCTTTAAATGTTTCAGGGTCTAGCGAAAGTAAAAATCGGCCTGGAATATAGTGAGTAAAATGAATGTAAGGCTGGTCATTTAACGTATAAATCCTCTCAAGACAATAGCACTCTTTTTCATGAAAAAAGTTAGATAAGATTGGATGGTCTGACACATCAATTTTAGAAATTGTTACGTTACCCTTCCTTAAGGTATATCCTGTCGATAATAAATATTCAGAAAATCCCTGCCCCTTGGATAATTTTGAAATGGCTCGATTATCTAATACTTTCGTACCGATACCACTATGTTTTTCTACATAGCCTTCAATAGCTAACTGTTCGACAGCTTTGCGTATCGTAATTTTACTAACACCAAATTCCTTTTCCAATTCGGGTTCAGGCGGGATTAACGAATTTTTAGGATACTCTCCTTTTATTATCCGTTCTTTTAATTCATTTTTTACTTGAATATAAAATGGTCCCTTTTTTCGTAACAATTTCATAAAAATCTACCTTTCCAACGTTTCTCATCTTTGATTAACTTTTTATATTTTCCTTTTATTGTACCAATAATAAATAGGAAAGGGTAGAAATCATTTTTTATTTACGAACTTAAAAGCGCTCCATGGCTTGATATACTCTATAAGAAAATGCTCATCAGCAACTACTTTTGCTACTTTATTTTTCCGATTGTCTTTAGGCATATCCTTTAAAACGACTTGCAATTCGCCTTTATATTTTCCGAACTGATTATTGCCAATAAAAATATCCCCAGTTGTTTGAGGCACTGTTTGTTTTTCCTCAAAAGGACGATCAGCATATTTTTTTCTTACATCTACTGAACGAATCATAAATTCTGTAATATCACCGCGGCGTATATGTGTTTCCTTTAAAGCTACATTTACTTCCAATTCGCTTATATCAGGCTCTAATTCAATTTCTAATTCTAGAATATCTCGATTAAGCTCTCCGAGTCTTCGAAGTTCATTCTCACTTGCGTAAGCATTTCCAATGATGATGTCATCAATAAGCCCAGTAGCCCACAAATGCTTAGCTTGGATGTGAATTGGTAAATTGCGATGCTGCTCTAAAGTACATAAACCGTCATTGATATCCCATGGGCCTATTTGTCCTACTGAAGATGTTACAAATGCAGCAGTCCTAATGCCATATTTTTTAAAGCGTTTTGAACAATCAATAAAGAAATCATATGGTAAGCCTGTATATTTTTGCGGATAAAAATTATGACACCCAATGATATAATCTTTATTACCTTGATGGGTTAAGATATTGGACAAATAATCAACATCATTACTCATATTTAACTCTATTTTTAAACCGTAAGGATTATTTGTCATTCTCGCTTCTTTTAATCCGTCAAATCCTAAATCAAGTCTGATTCCATCAGCACCTAGCTCATTAAAAAAGCTTAGATCATCATAACTAATATTTAATTTGTCAAAGACTGTAGGAGAGACATCCAAAATGACTTCCATTTGTTGTTCCTTTGCAAATGTAATAAGCTCGGTGAATTCACTCATTAATTCCTCTTTCGGCTTTGAAGCTGAAAGTAAGCAAGTAAACACACGATCAAAACCATAACTTTTTGCCATTTTCAAATATCGCTTATCCTCTTCCATCATTGACTTTTCTGGATAGATTGAGACACCTAAACGCTTCATTAATTACACCTCACGATTTGCATATTTTTCTGATATCATTTTTTGAACGTTGATTATATATCTGTGGAAACTGACAGTGACAAATACTGCACATATAATAGTTGGCACGATTACCACTAAATAATATTTTCCTCCAGTAAGGACAAATAGAATCATTGACAGAAAGATTATGAGGATCGATAATCCGATAGATTTCCATGTTGACAAATTTGCTCCTAAATTTGTTTTAAAAAATACGATATAGGAAGCAACCAATACTCCCCCTGATAAAATCATCTCCAACATTGAATCATCTCCTTACGCAGTTTTAGATTGGGATTGCTCTTTTTCTTGCTCTAAGTGCTGCTTTTCAAACATTTTATAGAATGGAAAATAGATAGCCAGCGAGATACAGAAGTTAAGTATAACTAATACCCCTGCCATAATAGTCCAATCGGTACTTATGATTGCTGCAATTGGTGCTGGAACGGTAAACGGGAGTTTGGCCATAATCATTGGAATCAAATGAAATTGGAAAAACAGGTATGAGACAACTCCATTTACAAGTGGTGCCAAGATAAATGGAATAATCAAAATAGGATTCATTACAATCGGAGCCCCGAAAATGATCGGTTCATTAATGTTAAATAATCCAGGCAAGAATGATAGTTTTCCTAATTCCTTTAGAAATTTCGCTTTTGAAAACATGAATAACACTACGAGTGCTAATGTTGAACCTGATCCACCAATCCAAACAAACCATTGAATAAATTGCTCTGTAAATAATGTTGGAAGATTATACGCATCACCAGTTGAAGCAAATACTTCCATATTCTCAAGAATACTTGCATCCCACATTGGTCTTATAATTGGTCCCATAATTGCAGGTCCATGAATTCCTAGTGCCCAGAAAAAGACAATTAAGAAAATCGTTAATAATCCGCCGAACAAACTATTTCCAACTAAAAAGTCCTTTAATGGTGAGATGAGAAGGGTAATAACCGAGTTAATATCAAAGTGTAATACATGTCGTAAAAGCCAAAAAAGCACAATAACAACAAGTGTGGGAATTAATGCCGTAAATGAATTTGCAACCATTGGTGGTACACTATCCGGCAACTTAATTCGAATGTCCCTTTTGATAAAAAAGCGAAATATCTCGACGGTTAACAAGGAAGTAACAATTGCACCAAATAACGATTGAGCACTTAAGCTGCTTATATTAAGCCAGCGTCCTGCTTCAATAACTCCTGCAACAGGTTCAGTTACTTGTACCGGTACAATTGAAGTGATCAGAAAAGCCAAAACTGAAAGTAAACCAGTACTTAATTGATCCAGCTTATAATGTCCAGCTAAAGCATATGCAACCCCAAATGAAGCATATAAAGCCATTGCTCCTACAGTAAATCGAAACGGAATATCTAATACCGGTCTAAAGTCAGCAATAAACTCATCATAACCTGCTATTGGAAAATTCAATAAAATGACAAAAAATGAACCGATTATCGTTAACGGCAGCGTTGATAAAATTCCATTTCGTATTGCTAAAAGATGTCGCTGTGAACCAATTCTTTGTGCAGTTGGCATTACCTTTGTTTCCAAAAACTGCATAACCTTATTCATAAGAATACCCCCTCTTTTTATACATGTTTTAAAATCAACCCTTAAACTTTATAACATTATAATGTTTCAGGGTTGAAATAATACCAATTAAGTAAACTAAACTGTAATCTTATCTAATCTTACATCTGTTTCTGCAATTGAATGGCTTGCATCGCTGAATTAGCAGCTCCTCTATGATGTATAAGTTGAAATAAGCGTTCTGTTCATCTTTCTTTATCTCACATAGCAAAATTTTGAATTAAATTTACACCTTGCTTTAATACTGCCTCTCCATTACATAATCCGTAATCCATTTGGTTAATTACATCTACAGGAACTTGTTCAGACTCACCTAGTTTTTTCATTTCGTTTAACATATATCGAACTTGCGGTCCAAGAAGAATGACATCAGCCTCTCCAATATGTTCTCTCACCTCTGAAACCGATACTGCCCAGATTTTTGATTCTATTCCTTGTTTCTCCGCTTCCTTTTCCATTTTTGTTACTAATAAACTAGTAGACATACCTGCTGAGCAGCACAATAAAATATTCATAAATAATCTCCCCCATTTTATAATTGTAATCCTTTTCATACAGCCATTTTATTATAGTTTTTTGGTATAGTCAATATAACATTATAATGTTTAAATCGATTTTTTCTAATATTTTACTACTTTAGTAGTATTACTAATTATTGACTTTTTTATGTCATTTAATGGAGTAAGATAATGAGGGCTTTTCAACCTATTTTATAAGCCGATTTTTCCATTTCCCTGACAGCCTTGTCAGTAATCACCCCTTTCACCTTTTCATTTGTTTCTGAACTAATCGGCATTTGTCCTGTAATAAACAGAAAATCGCCTGCCTGGCATGCGTGTGAATATTGTGCAATTTCTTTAGATGCATCACTTAAAACAGTCAGGTTAATAAAGAACTCTTATCCCTTAGAAAGTTTCAAGCAACTTAATATATTTGGAATTCATCGTAATTTAATCCGTCTTCCTAGGCAAGTAACTTGTAAGAATATCTCACAGAGTATTTTGGATGAGAGATTTTAATGCAAAAAAAAAGAGCTGCGAGTTAGATGCAGCTCTGATTTTAAAAATATCGCTCTACTTTAGTTCCATTTAAAAACTGATTTCCCCGACTAATCTTTTGCTATTCAATTTCTTATGAAACTGTGGATCTTTCGGAATACTTGGATCTACTCCTCTTAATGTTGGTACAATTGCACAGATTAACTGAATAGCGATTGGGTAAACAAACGAGTTATATAAATAATTGTCGCCGCTTGTTACTACAAAATTTTTGGCACCGATGCCTTCAACGTTGCTGCCAATAGTGTAAATATTATCAGTCCAGTCTGATAATACGTTAATTAGTTTATTTACCCGTGAATCCTTCTCTGGGTTTAAGACAATAATAGTTGAATCTTCATTCACCGCATTATAAATGCCATGGATAAATTCTTCAAATTCATAGCCAGTGACAGGAATACGCATTGTCTCTAGTAACTTTAGAGCCCCCTCTAATACATCTCCATACAAATCCTTAGGTCCAACAATTCTAATTTCTTTCGCCTTTTTCAAGTCAGGAATATTTGCTGTTACCCATTTCTCAGCCGAATGGTATACTTCTAAGAAACTATCAGCAGTATTTAGCAAGGATTGGATTACTTTATCAAACTCATCCTTTTTAACTGCTCCGTTTTCCTGACCAATATAGAGGGAAAGCAGCAGTAAATTTAATTTCGTGCAATAGAATCCTTTTGTTTTTGCTCCTGCTAGCTCTTCTCCGCATTCTACCGTTAGAATATAATCTGCAACTTCATTAATAAGCGCATCCTCAACACCGGCCATTGATGCCGCTTTACAGCCGATATCTTTGGCAAGCTTCATCGCATTATAGGTAGAATAGCTGCTTCCACCCTGAGATATTCCAACAATTAACGTATGTTCTGCATCATAGGATAATATTTCTTTTGTGATTAGAAATGGGTAATAGGCTTCAACAGAAATTCCTGCAAGTTCTCGCATTTTCTGTTGTACTTGTGCCCCAGAGTGGTAGCTTGTTCCAGACCCTGTTATGATTATTCTATTAATCTCTTGTTTTTTTACGACTGAAAATAATTTGCTAGATGCTTCAATAATTTCTTTCATTTTTACAGGCGTTTCCATAAGATAATCTTGTATTTTCATTAATAATCTCTCCCTTTTATAAGATTCCAATCCAATGTATTATAATTCCAAAGAATATAATGCCTATCGTTAGTTTTGATATACTGAATTTCTTCCTTAACATCCAGAACACAATAAATGTGAGTGTCAATGGTAAGATATTTGGTAATATTTGATCTAGAATGTCTTGAATAACCACTTCTGCTCCATTGACATTAAATTTTAACGGCGTGGTCACTTTTAACATGGTAGCTACCATTGCTCCTACCACTACTAAACCAACTGTTGTAGCCACCGCCATAATTTTGTCCATCAAGCCTTCTTTTTGAATTCTTTCAAGTGAATTTACCCCAACAGAATAGCCATATTTTAAGCCAAAAAATCTAACCAATATATTCGGGATATTATATAGGAGCAAAAAAAGTAATGGACCAATTATATTGCCTTGGACAGCAAGGGATATTCCAATACCTGCGGCAATTATTCTTAATGTTCCCCAAAATAAAGAATCTCCTATGCCTGCCAGCGGACCCATTAGTGCTGTTTTTACTGCATTTATGGAACTAGTATCAAAATCTTTATTGTTGGCATTTTGCTCTTCCATTGCAGCAGTAATGCCAGCAATCGTTGGGGAGACGACTGGTGTTGTATTAAATATTTCTAAATGTCTTTTTAAAGCAAGGGATTGATCTTCTTGTTTTTCATATAACCTTTTAATAACGGGAATCATCGTATAACAGAAGCCAAGGTTTTGCATTCTTTCATAATTAAAAGCACCTTGCAAAGCAAAAGACCGCCAGAAAACGCTACGTAAGTCCTTCTTTCTAAGCTTTTTCTCCTCAGTCAAAGTTAATCTCTCCTTCCGTTAAATTGTCAGGTTCATCCTTCTTCTTTGTTAGATGATTGCTGTCATTCATGATAAAGTTTAGAATGATTGCCATACATACTCCGATTAAAGCGATTGCCATCACATCAAGGCTAGAATAGGAAGCTGCCAAAAATCCGACAAAGAAGAATACAGCCATTTTTTTAGAGATTAACATATCGATTAAAAGCGCAAATCCAATTGCGGGAAGAAGATTACCTGCGATAGTCATGCCTTCTAAGATTACTTTCGGAACAGAATTAATAAGGTTTGTTACTGTTTCTGCACCTAATAACACCGCTAAAAAGGTAGGGATAAACACACTTAGGAAGAACAAGGCTACTGGAATCCATATCATTAGCGTTACCTTTTTGAAATCAGCTGACTTAGCATAGGAATCTGCCTTATGGATAAAGTACGTATTTACAACTCTAACAAGCACACCTAATGACTGTGCCAATACAGCAATTGGAACTGCTAAAGCAAGTGCAACTTCTGGACCTTTTCCAGACAAGATGGCAAAGGCTGTCCCCAATACTCCACCAGTCACGACATCTGGCGGCGTTGAGGAACCTATTCCAGCAATGCCCATCCATATGAGCTCCAGCTGAGCACCAATTATGATCCCTGTTTTAAAATCACCGAGCACTAATCCTACTAATGCACCTAAAACCAGTGGTCTCTCTAGCATCAATACACCGAATAACCTGCTGTCTAATATTCCAATACCTGCAATTAAACCAAGTAGTAATGCTTGTGTTAACATGATTTCGCCCCCTCTTTTTTTAATAAAGCAGCGTGGCAGAAAGGTAATTTTATTAAGACCAGTTTTTAACTAAGTCTCCCAATAACTGTTTTTTGTCTCTTGGCAAAATTCTGAAATCGATATTTACACCTAGATTCTCGATTTTCTTAAAATTATCCAGATCTTGGTCACTGACAGCTATTAAATCTGTCAGCTTTTGTTTCCCTTCTTCATACCTGAGTCCGCCGACATTAAGTTCAGTAACAACTCCATTTGCATTTCTTATAACTTCCAAAGCATCGTTTGTATTTCTAACAAGGACTACTACATTACTCTTTTTAGCTTCTGCAAATTTGCTGACAATCTCCCCCGATTCTTTCACTCCCCGTATATAAAGCTTTACATTATTAGGTTTTGCCAAATCAAGTGCCATCGCCTTAACCTTATCGTTTTTCGCTTCATCATTAACAATCAAAATGACATTTGCTTGGACAGCAGGAGACCAACCGAAAGCTACTTGGCCATGAAGCAAGCGGTCATCAATTCGAAATAAGGAAATCATCTTACACCACTCCTTTTACTAAATTATTGATATACTTAATTCCACTTTGCGCTTCTTCAATAGCCTCTATTAATTTTTCTTCAATTGAATCAGCACCAGACATAATTGTCGCCAATATTAAAGGAAGATTTACACCGGAAATTAAATGAAATGTCTCAGTTTCTTGCTGACTGATTAGAATTTCTAAGCAAATGTTGTTAACACTTCCACCGAATAAATCTGTAAAAACAACAAGATCTTTTACATCTTCTTTGAGGATTAACTCTGTTAATTCCTTTTTCCCGGCAATACCTGACTTTTCTTGTGTCAGACAATAATAGTCCAGATTAAAACCGTGTCCTATAATTAGATGAACGGTCTCAACTAATGCTTTAGCTAGTTCTCCATGAGTAGCTACAATAATTTTCATAAAGGTTCCTCCTTTTCAGGTAATATAAAATTAATTGTCTTCAATCAGTTTAAACATAAATGCAATCGCACCTAGGGCACCAGCATCTCCTTTTAACTTAGCGAGACTAATATTGGTTTTTATAGGTGTTAGATTCATGACCATTTCTCTAATTTCATCAATTACTACATCCATCGATTCTGACACCCCGCCTCCTATCACTACCTTTTCAGGGTTCAATAGATTTATAGAGTTAGTGATGAAGACAGCTAATTCAGCTATGAATTCATCAATAATTCCTGATGCACCTTTATCTCCTTGGGAATACTTTTCAAATAAAACATGTGGTGGATATCCTGATTTTGATAAGGCAATTCCAGAAATTTTTGATTCAAAGACTCCTGGTTTGCCTAATAAGTTAAAATGGTTATTCTCGATGTCGCTTCTGCTGATTTGGTAAGAAATTTCTCCAGCCTGATGGGTATGACCATAAATCAGATTTCCATCAGAAATAATGGCTGCCCCGATACTCTGACCAATTTCTATAAAAAACAAATTGGTAATTCCATTAGGATCAAGCCACATTTCCCCCAGACCAGCACAATTTACATCATTATTGATAAAAGTCGGAAAAGGAAAATGCGGTTCAAATAACTTCTGCAGATTTAAATTTGTCCATTTCAGTGCTTTAGCTTGGAAGACCGTTTCAGTGTTCGTTCTGCCTGGCACCCCAATGCCTATCCCAATGATTTTTTCCACATGGATGTTAGCTTCTTTAATACACTGCTTAACTAGGTCAATTATTTTGTCTACCTCATTCGTTAACTTCACCTCTTTTTTGAAGACGATTGTACCAACCAAATTTGTTATGATTATCAGAATTCTTACTCTGTCAATATCCAAGCCAATTCCATATGCGGAATCAGGATTGAATCCTAACATTAACGCGGGTCTTCCACCCCCTTTAATTGGACTTTGTTCTCCTAGTTCTATTACTAATTTCTTAGTTAATAGTTCATCAACAATCGAAGAGACTGTTGATTTACTTAAAGACAAGTGCTTGGCAATCTGTGCCCTGCTTATTGGCTGTTCTGCTTTGATTTTCCCTAAAATTAAAGAGCGATTGATTTTCTTGATTAGATCATGATGAGCAGCAAGTTTATTCACATTCATCGGTTCCTATTCTTTATATTTTGTTTTGTTACTGAACTAACTAAATACTATTTAAAACTATTGTTCATTCAAACCATTTAACTATTGAAAATTAATTAGTTTTGTTGGCAAACTAATTCTAAATAAATTATTTCACAAGTTATCAGACGATTCAATATTTTTAAAACCCATAATTCTGATACATTTCGACAGGCTGAAGGCACTGTAGTTTCAACATTTTTTCACACAAAAAGCGATACTTCTTAGCGAAGTATCGCGATTGATCAATACAAGATGTTATCTCCTTTTAAAATTCTCCTCAATCTGCTTCAACGACAAGCCTCTCGTTTCTGGTAAGTACTTTTCTATAAAAACAATATTACTCCATTTGCAAATATCCCATATAGAAGAAGGTTGTGGAAAGGCAGATAGTATCTAATAGGACAGGGAAGAATAAACCGACTAAGAAATGGAAGAGCCAGAGAAATAAGACCGCCATTCCGATTCCTCGAATTTTGGAAAGGAAAAATCTTCGATAGTGTCAACCATGTCACCGGGCCGGTTAACCCTAACGAAATTTAGAAATCTCCAATTTTAATGTAAAAGGAACAAGTGATATTCACCTGCTCCTCCCATCCATTATTATCCCCATATATCGTTCAAATTCCAATAAGTAAAGTCCATTACCGCTGCTGCACCATTTTCTGTAAAGAGTTCGAATCCTAATCTTTGTTCTTTTGGATAGATACGGCTTGTCATTGATACTTCTCCATCATTTGCGAAAACTTCAATTGAGGATCTGTCGATAAATATCCTCAATGAAAGCTGTTGGTCAGCTTTCAGCGTTGTTCGTCTAACCCCATCTTCGTTTTTGCCGGATTTAGAAACATCCAGCACTAGCTTCTGTTCATTCGTTTCATACATTATAATAGTTTCTTCTTGATCAATGCCGCGGATTTTTACACCAACTGTTTGTGAATCCGTGTTTGTTAAATCAACATCCAGCTTTAATTCAATAAGATCATGCTTTGCTTCAACGAGATAACTATCTGATAGTAGTTTATTTGTCCATACTTTTTGCTCTGATGTTCGCAGTAATGACAGTTCCTCGACTGGTTTCATTAGTATTTTGTTATTGTGATCAAGTGTTAATTCTCTCGGAAGGGTTAACGCTCCACACCAGCCGTCTGCCTTTGTTGGCATATTTGA
>Ga0209463_1001013_pt1 | contig 18272 bp, 21 predicted proteins | sample AgamicMgSfrz_FD_187169 | JGI IMG/M metagenome (GOLD analysis project Ga0209463, IMG submission 187169) | Agave microbial communities from Guanajuato, Mexico - Mg.Sf.rz (SPAdes) (version 2) | ecosystem: Host-associated > Plants > Phyllosphere > Phylloplane/Leaf | place: Guanajuato, Mexico... | reverse complement strand
TTAATGTACAGGAGAAGGAAAGATATCATTATAGTTAGCGGTTATAGACATGTTGGAAAGTTTATTTGCAGCAAACTAGGAGAACTTTATTCTGGTAAAGTGTATGCTGCTGGCAGAAGCCGAGAAAAAGCGGAGAAATTCACTGCAACAATGGATGGAAGAATTAAACCTCTGTTACTTGATATTAACAAAGATATACCTGCTTCGTTGTTAGCTTCTGCAAAGCTCGTAATCGTTTGTCACGAACAAGACAATGCTATATTTGCTGAAACTTGTCTCGTAGCAGGGATTGATTATATGGATATTTCAGCCTCTTACCGATTTTTATCTAAAGTGGAGCGACTCGATGATATGGCAGTCAATTCGAATGCTGCTGCTTTGCTTAAGTGTTGGCTTAAACCCTGGTTTGACTAACTTGCTTGCAAAATGGATGACAAAAAAAGCTCGATATTACAAAAGAGCTGGATATTTTCTTAATGCTAGGATTAGGAGATACACATGGGCATGCGGCAATTGATTGGACAATACGGCAAGCTAAAACTGATTTCTACAAATAGATACATGGTAAACATGTGAAGATTAAAAATTTTGGCGGCAAGAAAACTGCTTATTTCGGTGAACTTTTGGGCTGGAGAAATGGTTATTATTTTGATTTTGCGGATTAGCATGTTTTGCAGCAAACAATTGCGGTAGATAATGTCACTACTTATCTTTGTTTTGATTCTCGTTTTGTGATTGCTGCTTTGTCCTTTATGAAGAAAGTCGGACTCCTCCGTTTCTTGCCTATTCGCCTGTCTACAGAAATGTTAAAAAGCATTACTATTGGAAAACCAGTGTTTCGTGTGAAGGTTGCAGCAACAGGAATAAAAGCAGGGCATCCGATTGAGTTAGAAACAGACCTTTATGGTGAGGAAGAGGCAAAAATAACCGCATTGGTAACAATACTGGCTGCTCAATATATGATGTATGAGCACAATTCCCGAAAAGGTGTATTCCATATGGAAGAAGTATTGGATTGGTCGGCTCTTCAGGAAGAATTAAAACACAATATTGTTTGGGAAGCACCGAACTTTAATTAGAATATACCAATCATATTTTGCTAATTTATACAAATAACTGGAATAACTATGGTCTTTCTATCCAAACTATTAAAGGAGGGATATTATGAAGAAGATAGGAAAATTCCAGGCCATTATGTGGAGTATTGCATTACCTGGCTTCAGTCAACTATTAACTGGTCATTACTTTAAAGGGACTTTGTTTGTAATTACAGAAATTATTATAAATGTATACAGTCATTTCAATTCTTCGATTATGTACAGCTATTTAGGAGAATTCTCAAAGGCAGAAGAAGTAATTAATTATGAATGGTTATTGTTTTATGCTTGTTTATATTTCTTTGCTATGTGGGATGCTTATCAACATGAAATGCCTGCTAATGAAGAGTTGTCCTTTCTTCCATTTTTGTCAGCTGCTGGTTTTGTTACAATTGGATTAATTTATTCTAGTAAAATCACATTATTTGGCCAGTCACTTGGACCCGTTTTCCTGCCGATGATATTTGTTGTCCCAGGAGTAGCCATTGGTTTAATTGTGAGATACTTACTGCTTAAGTTTTCAAATCAAAAAAGAAGTTATATCTGAGGAGATAAACTTCTTTTTTTCATTCTGCTGCTGTAACTGTTTATTTTTATTCCTTGTCTAACAGGTTGTTCTTCAGCTTGCATATGGCAGCTTGTTCATCTTCTCCATTTACAAACAAGGTGACTTTATCGCCATCTGTTACAGCTAAGTCCATGACTTTCATAACTTTTTTTCCATTAGAGGCCTTTCCTCTCTTAGCAATAATTATTTCGCTGCGAAAAGTCCGGGCAATTGTCACAAATAAGACTGTATTTCTGGCTTGAAGTCCATTAGAAGGACCTACCGAAAACCTTGATATCAACAATCCCTTTTCCCCTTCCTAATAGAAAACTTGTTAATCCTTGTCCTTAACCAGCAAGTTGTTTTGTTTTCGAAGAATACTTATAGTTTCTTAGCAGTATGGAGATTACGCCAAATATTAATGATACAAAACCTACTAAGATAACGTATTGTATTCCTAATTGTGCTATAAATAATCCACCTGCAGCTGAACCAATCGTAGTTCCTAAATTACAGGCTGAGATAATGGAGGAAACAATAAGTGGCGATGTTGAGAAACAGACGCAATGAGGCAGATTGCACGAGCAGTTAAGGATTTACAGGTAAGTTATCCTAATATACGGTATCATCTTTACAGCGGAAATGAAGATGATGTAACTGACCGGATTGACAAGGGATTGCTCGATTTTGGCCTTCCCATTCAGCCTGCACATTTATCTAAATACAATTATATTAATATCCTGGGGAAAGATGTTTGGGGAGTTGTTATGAGAAAAGACATGTCCACTTGCTGTAAAAGCTGCCATCAAGGTAGAAGATATAATGCACGTTCCATTAATTTGTTCTCGACAGGCTATAAAACAGACTTACTCTAAAAATGAATTCGCAGACTGGTTCGGTGAAGATTTTGACAAATTAAATGTTGTCACTACATATAATCTTGCCTATAATGCTGCCATAATGGTTGAGGAAGGTATTGGTTATGCGCTAAGCCTTGATGAAATAGTAAATCTAGTGACAGTAATCTATGTTTTAGACCGTTAGAGCCAAGACTTGAATCTGGTTTACATATTGTCTGGCGGAAGCATCAAGCTTTTTCTGCAGCTGCTGACGTCTTTATTAAGACAATTCAATTGAAATTGTCAGATGGATGATAACAAAAAGGATGCCCCTTTGGGGCACCCTGAGAATAGATTACATTGTACTAGTATCAATAACGAATCGATATTTAACGTCAGAAGCTAAAACCCGTTGGTATGCTTCGTCAATCTGATCAGCTGAAATTATTTCAATATTAGGAACAATATTATGCTCCGCACAGAAATTCAGCATTTCTTGTGTTTCACGGATCCCACCAATCATGGAACCTGCAAACGAACGACGATGACCGATAAGAGACATCACATTTAGTGACAATGGCTCTCCAGGTGCACCAACATTGACCATTGTTCCATCAAGAGTTAGCAAAGAGAAATACGCATCAAGGTTAAGTTTTGCACTTACTGTGTTGATAATAAGGTCAAATGTTCCAGCAAGCTTTTCAAATGTAGCTGGGTCGCTTGTAGCATAATAATTTTCCGCACCAAATTGTAAGCCATCTTCTTTTTTGTTTAAGGTTTGGGATAAAACTGTTACCTCAGCACCCATTGCATGGGCAATTTTAACAGCCATATGACCTAGACCGCCTAAGCCGACAACAGCTACTTTTTTACCAGGCCCAGCATTCCAACGATTCAGTGGTGAATAGGTTGTAATCCCTGCACAAAGTAAAGGTGCTGCAACATCAAGTTCAATATTATCAGGAATTCTAACAACGAAATCTTCTATTACAACGATATGGGTAGAATAGCCCCCCTGTGTAGGCTCGCCATATTTATCGACACCTGCATAAGTAGGAATATTCCCTTTCAGACAGTATTGCTCTTCCCCTTTTTGGCAGTTCTCACATTCTCCGCAGGAATCAACCATACATCCGACTCCTACACGGTCACCTACTTTATATTTAGTTACTTCTGACCCAACTTCTGTGACAATTCCAGCAATCTCATGCCCAGGAACAAGAGGATAATTTACAGGACCCCATTCGCCGTGGGCAGTATGGATGTCAGAGTGACATATGCCTGCATATTTAATTTCAATTAATACATCATGTAAATCAAGATCCCGCCTTTGAATTTCTGCCGCTCTAAACGGTTTATCTGGACCATCAACTGCTCGTGCTTTTGCTGTTGTCATGTTTTTTACCTCCTAGTATTTTCATTTTATTTAACATTACTAGAATAAGCCTTATAGTTAACTCTAAGTCAAGTAAAAAGCAATTCATTAGAAAAAAACACCTGAAAATTCTTTGATAATACGTTCTCGTGGCTTGATTCGAAATTAATCAACCCAGTCCCTCAATTAAAATTGGTAAGTTATATTTTCCTTTTAGTTTTTTTGTATAGTTAAAACATTAAAGCAAAACGTTATAACCAATAAAGTAGTAGTAACCACCCTACTACTCATTTTACGAAATGTTAGTGTTAGAAGTAGTTGGAGCTTTTACCAATTTTTACTTTATCCTTTTCGACCAATTTACTAAATAAAAATACTTTTGCATTAGTGGTAAGAAGTATGCAATCCTATTATTATTGAGGTGAAAAAGAAGGAGGAATTATATGTTAAAAATAGGTGAAAAGGTTCTGCATTGTTCTGAAAGATATGAAGTTTTATATATTTATGATAGCGGTTACGTAGAGATTAAAAAAAATCCTTTTTCTATAAAATTAGTTCATATCACAGAGATTACACGAAATGGATCTTGCTAGATACAACAGTAAATCAATATGCAGACTAAAACTCTGCCAAGTATAGTAATGTTTCCGTTGGTCGAGGGTTTATACAACAGAAAAAGAATACATAATAGATTGGGTTACAATATACAACTTATAATTTAACTTTTTTGTTTCTAAATATTACTAAATCCACTTATTTACAATATAATAAGGGATAGTAAGATATAAGGAGGAATAACATGTTGAATTTTAGTTGGATTAATGAAAGCGTTATCTCGGAAGAGGATGGAAGAATTGAAATAGTTGCTCCTAAAGAAACTGATTTTTTCTGTAATAATGGTGCAATTGGAGAAGAAGGTATCACTCCAGAATCATTGTGCAATGCACCCTTTTATTATACTGAGGTGGCAGGCGATTTTGTTATGAGTGTAAAAGTTTCTCATGATTTCAAGGATACTTACGATTCTGCCTCCATAATGGTTATGAAGGATATGGCATATTGGGCAAAGGCGTGTTTTGAATTAACCGATTTTGATACGCATGCAGTAGTAAGTGTTGTAACAAAAGAAGAGTCTGATGATGCGAATGGATGCAATATTGATGATAATACAGTATGGCTTCAGATTTGCAGAGTTGGAAATTCTTTTGCATTCCACTATTCCACAGATGGTGAAAACTTTTATATGATGAGATTTTTCAACTTACCTGTTGATGAGGTGGTTAAAGTAGGATTACTGGCACAAGCTCCATTAGGAAGTGGTGGAAAGCGTATTTATGAAAACCTAACCATCGAAAGAAAAACAGTTAAAAATATTCGTATGGGCAAATAGTATGAATGCTCATAGCAATAACTGAAATTTTTCAAGACTATAAGTTCCTGCATTGATAATTCATAGATTAGTTGATAACAGGGTACTTTTTAACTTTAACATATCTAACATAATTCCCTCCTATTCCATTAATCTTCCCTATAGTTAAATATTAAACTAGAAGTAAATCATGATTTACTTCTAGTTTTTTAACCCTTTATTATTACACCATATACTGTAAAACTTAATAAAGGTGAGGAATCCGAGAAAAGTTTAATTCTTTAGCATGCTTATACCTAACAAGGAACATGCCCAATAAATATGTTTTCTGAAAGAAGGTACCCTCATACTTGATAATAGTGCATATTGTATATTGGTATAAGCAGTCATATAAAGAAACATGTGAGGCTACAATGGTCGAATAGCTTCACTTATGACAGGCTTCTCTCTCCAATGGGCCACGTTTCTTCTTTAGATACAACGAGGATATTCTCCTTGGAAAACAAAGGAATTATTTAGTAGAGGAGATTAATTTTATGCTAAATTCTTGTGTAATAGATTATCCGATAAATTTTGTCCTGTAATGTTAACGACATAATGTTTTTATCGTTTGTTCCCCTTATAATTCCTAACAGTCATTTTATATTAGACAAATATTCATACGCTGTTGTTCCATAAACACTTTTAAAATGTCTATTTAAATGGGGCAAATCTACAAAACCGCATTCAGCTACAGCAGCATAGATATCTCCTTTTCTTTCTATTAACTGCTTTGCCTGCTCTATCTTACTGTTCAGAAAATATTGATATGGGGAGATTCCGGTGTGTGCTTTGAAAAAGCGGATAAATTGATATTTAGATAAATCGAGTTCACCGCTTATATGGTCTAGTTTTGGCACGGTCATTAAGTTATCTCGCAGCATATCTTTTGCTTTTCTTATAACAACATTATCTTTCTTTAAACTTTGAATGAGGTTCGTTTGAACAAGGCTTTCTGAAAGTGATAGAAGCAATTCGCTGCAAACAGCTTCAGCCTTCTTACTAAGGATAGCATTAGCTAGTCTTAATACTTTTTGCTCCAGAACCTTATCATAGATTATAGGTGTCGAAAACCTGATTATTTCCTTTTTCTCCGTAACCTCCAATAACAACTCCGGATCGATATAAAGCATCACATAATCAAGACCTTCTTCATCATGCGCCATTCCGTCATGTGCTTGTTCTGGATTAAAAATCATTACTCCATTTTTATGTGATAACTGCAAGGCGCCTTCTAAATTATACCTTTGAATGCCACGTAATGTTACCCCTATTGCATACTCTTTATGAGCGTGTTTTTTATATGTAAAATCATACATACTTGCTGCTAATGCAGTTATTCCAGCTGATTTTTTATAAATAAATTTCTCCATCACCATCACCTCTTTTTTGCTAACTAAAACCACATCATTCCAGCAGCGTATACTAGAAATAAGGACATAAGAAGATTGACTGCCTTTTGATGCTTTTGCAAAAACTGTTTAAAAATTGTGCCGAAAAGCACCCAAGTAATAAAGGCTAAAAATCCTATAATAGTTATACCTAATATACTTGTTGTCAACGCGGATGCTGACTGAAAGTTCGGCATGATATAGGTAGGGATAATCGTCATTGTAAAAAGAATTACTTTTGGATTTATAAACTGCATGATAAAACCTGAAATAAAATTGCCTGTATTATTTTTAGGATTTCCTTTTGAAGAATCCATTTTAGATATTTGAACTGCAAGATAAATCATGTATAAGCTGCCGATGATCTGCATTACTATTAAAATCTTAGGTATTATTGTAACAAGAACTGTATTTAATACAGCTGAAACAACTAGTAATAAACCAAAAGCGATAGTTGCTCCATATGTATACTTCATTGCCTTTTTAGCACCAAAATTTTGCACTGTTGATAAAATAACAATATTAGTAGGACCTGGGGTAAACGTAACGATAAAACAGTATATTAATAACGATGTAATATTCACGAGGGAACTCCTTTCCTTTTGTCCTAATGAATATTACAACTATCGATAAAATGTATATAGTATATTATTGCAGACAAGATTATTAATCTCAATTAATGCTAGATTTTTTTTTAAGACTATTTATGCTTTTTCCCCATCCATCCCCCCCAATATAAGCATTCACAATCATTAAATATTGACATATCTAAAAAAACCGATATAATCTGTACCATGGAACCTATTCATGTGTTTAAAGCACTATCTAATGAAACAAGATTGAATATTTTAGAGTGGCTTAAGGAACCTGAGAAGCATTTCCCAAAACAAGGCGCTCATTTGCCGAAGGAGGTAAGCTATAAAGGCGGAGTATGTGTTGGGGATATTCAAGAAAAGGCTAAAGTTTCTCAATCTACTGTTTCCAGCTACTTAAACATGATGCAAAAAGCAGGACTGCTTGAATCGGTTCGTCATGGCCAATGGACTTACTATAGGCGCAATGAAGAATTTATTCACCAGTTAGCAAATTATTTTAAAACAGAGATCTAATTAGGCTTGATTTCTGTTTTTTTATTTTTTTCATATCTATTTTTCTAGATATGTAATTATACAGAAAAGGAGAACTTATTTATGCGCTATATTTCTTATTTGTTAGCCCTTATTGCTGGTGCAGCACTCAGCTTTGAAGGAGCTATTTATGCAGAACTAGGCAAAACAGTTGGACAAATCGAAACCAGTTTTTACAACTTCTTTATGGGCTCTATTATTATGGGTTTATTGTGGATTTTCTTTGGTAAAGGTGACCTTTCCTATACATTAAAAGCGCCTAAGTGGACATTACTTGGAGGCGGATTAGGAGTTGTTTATTTAACTGCTATTGTTGTCAGTGTTCCATACGTTGGTGTAGGGATTTCTATGGTTGCTGTCATTATTGGCCAACTTGTTATGAGTATGGTAATTGAACATTTTGGATGGCTTGGCAGTAAGAAAACTAAAATAAATAAAGAAAAAATATTTGCCGTAATATCCATGATTATTGCACTGATATTAATAAACTAGGAGGTTATCATTATGGGTTTATTTATGATTTTATTCACATTGATTGGCGGTATCACACTAAGCGCCCAATCATCCATAAATGGAACATTTAGCCGCAAAGCAGGCACAATTGAAACAACTTTTTTAACCTTTCTCACTGGAACCTTGTTTTTAACTGTTTTTATTATATTTTTTGGCAGCGGAGATGTTCTTGCACTTCTAGAAGCACCTAAGTGGCAATTAAGCGCAGCATTTTTAGGCACAGCTTATTTGCTGCTGACTGTCATTGCAGTTCCTAGAATTGGAGTAATTGCAACTAATATTGCTGGGATTGCCGGTCAACTAGTTATTGGAGTGATTATTGACCATTTTGGATGGTTCAATAGTTTAGTAATAGAATTAGATATAAAACGTGTTCTCGCATTACTATTTATGGTTATTTCTTTGTACTTCATCTATAAAGGCAATAAGCGTTCAAACGAGGAAGCCCAAAATTCTTAATAATGAATAAAAAGCTGGTATTCCTACGGTTAGGAATGCCAGCTTTTTTACAACGAAAATCATTTATTTCCCATTTGAATCCAACTCTAATTTACGAGTCAACAAATAGAACTGCTTTGCTAGATAATGCGGTGTGTAGGGCATATCGTTGCGCAGCCACGAAACAATGGTTCCAATCAGTGCTGAGGAACCGTACCAAATGGCGATGTCCATTTGTACTCCTTCTTTCTCTTTCCGGGAACCGGTCTCCTCCTTCTTCTTTACTCTTTCGGTAATAATCTCAGTCATCTTATTAGATAACCTTTCAGTAAATATTGGTGCTTTACGTGAACCTAGTGTTGCTTTATAAAAGGCTGAATGCTCTGCAATGTGCTCAAGCAGATTAGTTAACATTAGCCAATCAGCATCATAAGAATTGGTATCATCATCCTGGACGGAAATAATGCGGTGAATATCTTCTATCATATTGTCTGCCAACTTTTCTAACATGTCGGGTATATCACGGTAATGAAGATAAAAAGTTACCCGGCTGACCGTTGCTCGCTCTGCAATCTTTGAAACTGTCATTTTTTCAACATCCATTTCCTCCAGTAAATCTACAAAAGCATCCTTTATTAATTGCTGGGTGCGAAGAATTCGAGGATCTGTTTTAATTTTGGAATTTCCCATGTATTCGCCCTCTTTACAAAAGTTTAATGAACAATAAATCAGTATTTGTACTAAATTATGGCTCTATCTTACACAAGATATTCATTCTGTAAACTAACTTACACTTTGATTATGATTGTAAATTGCAAAATTCCCTTTAGCCTATATAATCTTCTTTATGCAATGTTAATTATCTTACACATTGTAAATTAAGTCTATTAGCAACTTGATGAAAGGAAGTAAAAAGTTTGAGTAAAATGAACGATAACTCTACTAGTAACGTTAAAAAGGGACCTATTTTATTTATTATGATTTTAGGTGCTTTTTTAGCAACATTAAACCAAACGTTAATGAGCGTAGCTACCCCTGAACTTATGGTTGATTTTGATATTACCGCTGCTACTGCACAATGGCTGACAACTGGCTATATGTTAGTGAATGGAATACTGATTCCAATCACAGCCTATTTCATGCAAAGGTTCTCCACCCGTCAGCTCTTTCAAGCTTCTATGTTTATCTTTCTTATCGGCACGATTATATCAGCAATCTCAACAAGCTTTCCTGTTCTATTGACGGGCCGGATGATACAGGCAGCTGGTGCTGGTATTATTATGCCGCTGTTAACAAACGTCATCTTTACAATCTTCCCAGCTAATAAAAGAGGTGCAGCTATGGGGATGGTTGGTTTTGCGATTATTTTTGCTCCTGCAATCGGCCCTACTTTAGCTGGATATATTCTTGAAAACTTCAAATGGGAAGTAATGTTCTACGGAATGATTCCATTCGCTCTATTGGTAATTATCTGTGGTTTCATTTATCTGAAAAATGTTTCCGAACAGACAGCTACAAAACTTGATGTGGTTAGTGTAATCCTGTCTACAATCGGGTTTGGTACTCTTTTATATGGATTTAGCCGAGCTGGCAGTGAAGGCTGGTCAAGCACGGAAGTTTTAGTGTCAATAGCAATTGGCATTATTGCATTAATACTATTTACTTGGAGACAGTTAACTTCAACAACTCCTCTTCTTGACTTAAGAGCCTTTAAGTTTAGTATGTTCTCCCTTACAACCGTTATTAACATTGCAGTTACAATGGTTATGTATGCGGATATGATGCTGCTTCCCCTATATTTACAAAATACCCGGGGCTATACAGCGTTAGAATCAGGGTTGTTGTTATTGCCTGGTGCGCTTGTGATGGGCCTTCTAATGCCTATCACTGGAAGATTATTTGACCGTTATGGTGCAAAATGGCTTTCCATCATTGGCATAGTAATTATGATTATTACAACAATCGGATTTGTAGATTTAACAGATTCCACTAGTTACACCTATTTAGTGTTAATGTCGACGTTCCGTCGTATTGGTATGGCACTGATGCTGATGCCAATTCAAACAGCAGGGTTAAATCAGCTGCCTTCGAGCTTAACTGCACACGGTACGGCAATATCTAATACAATTAGGCAAGTGGCAGGAGCAGTTGGCACTTCTCTTCTTGTAACTGTAATGACAACTCGAACTGAGACACATATAATGAACAGCATGCAATCTGGCGAAACTGGCTCTAAAGAGCAGATGATTATAGACGCCACTATTGAAGGGATTAACGATGCATATCTGGTTATTATCGGAATTGCTATTGTTGGACTGCTGCTGTCATTCTTTATAAAACGCGTCGAACAAAGCACAGAGGATAAAAAGGAAAGTAATGTTAAAAATGGTGCAATCAGAAAATCTGAGCCGGTAAATGAATAAAAAGGCAAGAAAGAAATGAACATTCATTCTGTTCATTTCTTTTTTTAGTCTTATAAGAGCGTTTTGCACATGATAAAATCGGTCTGTTGTTCATCACCCATATAAAAAGAATGAGCTCCAGTTTGAATAAATCCCATTTTTTTATAAAAAGCCAATGCATTTTCATTTTTTTCCCAAACGCCTAACCATATTCTCTTTTTGTTATTTGCTACCGCTAATTCCAAGGCTTTATTAAAGAGATATTTACCAAGCCCGTGTTTTTGAAATTTGCTTTTTATATAAATCCTTTCTATTTCAAGTGATTCTTCTCCCATTTCCTCGGACTGCGCATCATTTGTATTTACCTTTAAATAACCTGCAAGTTCATTGTTGAAGTATACAAAGAAGAAATGTGATGAGATGTTGGATAGTTCTTTTTCTATTTGCTCTAAAGTAAAGGCCTTTGCTAAGTAGGCATTCATATTTTCAGGTGAATTTTGATCCTTAAAAGTTTCATTGAAAGTATCATAACTGATTTCTTGAAGCTTATTTAAATCTTCATGCGTACATGTTCTAAGTGCTATAGTCATAGGAATACAGCTCCTTTAATTATAATAAGTTTTGATAATTTTATTGTGTTTGCAACAAAATTATCATATAGTAAATATATAATATTTTTGTTGCATTTGCAATAAAAATAAAAGAGGAGGCTTATAATATCAAATATGTCATTTATGTATTAGGATTATTCATATTAACGCTTGGCATTGCTCTGACTATTCAATCAAATCTTGGGACTTCACCGTTTGATGCCCTTTTAGTAGGCTTATCACAGAGAATTGGACTTACTGTCGGCAGCTGGGAAATAATATTAGCAGTTATTCTGATAATATTAAATTCCCTTTTAAAAAGGGAGCGACCTGAAGTTTCAGGATTGCTAACTGCTTTTATAACGGGGATTGGCATTGATCTGTGGCTGTTTTTATTGCACGTAACACCTGAAATATGGTACAGCAAGTTGATTTATTTTAGTCTCGGTTTAATTATCATTGGCTTCGGAACCGCTATATATTTGCACTCGAACTTTGCACCCATTCCCGTTGATAGATTAACATTCATTATTCAAGAATTAACGAACACCACTATTTTTCTTTCAAGAACATTTATTTATATTGTATTTTTATTCTTTGCCTTCACTTTAAACGGACCAATCGGAATTGGTACTTTACTAACTGTTTGTTTAGGAGGGATTGTCCTTCATTTCTTTATGCCATTTACAAACAAAGTATTAGCCAGAGTCAGCCTAAACTCTACTCCCTCTTCAGATAAAAAAACGGCGTGAGTCCAGTATGAATGGTCACGCTTTTTTATTTCCTTTTACTACATGGATGTAATCATTTGTTATTCTTCTTAGAATAAAATACAGGTTCAGAATCGACATTTTGAATCCATAGTTGTTCTTTGCCTTCAAGTCCTTCTTTAACCCAAACATTACCCTTACTCTCATTGTCTGTATGACGAACCCAAGTTATATATTCATTTACTGCTTGAGGGTTATCATCTCGCTCCTGTTCATTTGGGGTTGTTATTTGCTGTTGGTCATTAGACTTCAAATGAATGGAATAAAGCCTTGTAAACATTGTAGGCACAGGACCTTCTTTCCACTCTTTGTTTTCTTTTGAACGTGCAACAATCACCACATGAGAAGAGTACCATGCAAGATCCAAGTCAACATTCCCTTTTGGAGTATATACTTTCTGTCCGATAAAAACTGGCATCTCTGCAATCGTTGTGCGCTTATTTTCGACGAGGAATCTGCCTTCACCTGAAATATAGGCAAGTTGATTTTTCTTTGGTGCCCATTTAAACCAATCGTTATCTCCCAGCATTTTGCCGACTTCTTGAAAGTTTTCACCCTTTGACGAAATAACACATAATGAATTGCTGTCATTTGACCATGATGCTGTCGGAATTGCCAGAAAGCTAAGCCACTTTCCATCATCACTCCACTTAAAGTCCTCTGCCGTTATCGCAAATAAATCTTCATTTGTCAGGATTGTAAAAAAAGGATGAATTTTTTCTTGTTGTAAATTTGCATCAGCTTCTATTTTAAATAACTCGATTGGTCCCCATCCTGATGGAAGTAAATTTGATTGAGAAGACACAATAAATTCTTTGCCATTCGGGAACCATTCAAATCCGTTAACACCTAAAGAAATGTTTTCAAACATTTCAGGCCTACCATTTTTTATTTTGGTGACGTTTAATATTCCTTGATCATTATAAGCTAACTGATTACTAATTGGTGACCATTTAAAATCTGTTGCACTCACTTGAACATATGGTTGATAACTTTCTTTTTTCACCATATCATAAATAAACAGTTTAGATTTCTCTCCTTGACCATTTCCATCAATATACGCAATAAAACGGCCATCATATGACCACTTCGGTGTGTATACATGCTGAGCGTGTGTGAGCTGTGTTTCTTCCTTTCCTTCCTTAATCCAAAGCTGATTATTACGAATAAATGCAGCTGTTAAGGGCACTTCCCCTTCCGCTCCTGCTACATTAGATAAACTAAAGAAAATAATAACAAGAGATAATAGCATTCGAAAGTTCATAAATCCTCCTCCATTCTGCTACTAAGATGCCCCCTGTTATATTTTCTCATGCTAAAAATATAAAAAAGCTTAACTCCCAGGTGCATGAGCGAGTTAAGCTTTTTTGCCTTACGATTGGTCTTTGTTAAGTTTCTTATTGTTGCTGGGCGCAAACCAACCGATTAATGCCACCGCAACTAATACTCCATAAAAGATTAAAGTCCAGACAGTACTATGAGGAAAATGATGGTCCAATACACCAATATCTTCGTGAGCTAGGGTGATGACACTGAGCTTTACACCGACCCAAGCAACAATTACATACGCCGTTGTTTCTAATGCTGGGCGCTGATCAAGAAGTTTCACAAACCATGTAGCTGCATATTTGATTAAGACTAGGCCAGCTATTCCTCCAATAAGTACAACTAGGAACTGTCCTCCATCCATGCCGCCGAACTCACCAAGCGGTGAATCAGGAAGGCCCAAGGCAAGAGCAACCGCAGCCAAAATCGAATCAATCGCAAAAACAAGATCGGCTAATGCAATCTTTCCGACAGTAGGCAAGAATCCCTTCCCTTTAGAATCCTCTTCAACATCACTATGCACCTTTTTTTTCTTAGACAATGCCTGAAAGACATGCTTTAAGCCTAAATATAGAAGGTAAGCAGCTCCTATCGCCTGTACCTGCCAGACGTTTGCAATAAAAGATATCGCAAAAAGGGCAGCGAATCGAAAAACAAAGGCTATAATGATACCGTAATTTATAGCCCTTTTTTTCTCATCCTCCGGTAAATGTTTAGCAATAACTGCAAGAACTAATGCATTATCAGCAGATAATAACCCTTCTAACCCAATTAAAATCAATAATGCCCAAGCATACTCCAGCCATATTGAATCCATTTTTTTCTCTCCTTTCTATGTAATTATGTGAAAGGTTTACGCTAACAATAAAGAAACTGAAATAAGTCGTAAATTTTTTCAAATAACCCTATACTTTATCTATTCCTTTACCAGGGTATTTATTTATAAACTTATTTAAATTATTCTTTACTGTTCACACTTTCTGTCACACCCGAACTACTGGTGCTAAATACTTAAAGGTAATATAACTCTACCCTTATTTCTATAAAGTTATGCTCTGTTCTTTTTTAGTCTGTCAATAAGTATGCTATTCATACTTATTTCCATCAAACATATAGAATTTTGTTTTAGCAGAGATATTTAATATCAAAGTTAGTGCTAAAACGGTTCCGAAAATGGAACTTCCTCCATAACTTAACAAAGGCAGTGGAATACCAGTAATCGGTACAAGTCCTGATACCATCCCAATATTTTCAAAAATATGAAAGGTCAGCATCGATATAACACCTGCTGAAATCAGACTTTCGTATTCTCCTTTGTTTTTCAAAGATATTCTTATGATTCGATAAATTAACAGGAAATATAAAGTCACTACAACACTTGATCCTAAAAATCCGTATTCTTCGCCGATAACGGAAAAAATAAAATCCGAATGGGCTTCTGGAATAATTACTTCTGCATTGGAATAACCTTTGCCCGAAGTTGTACCAGAGCCAATGGCCAGAATTGATTGTGATAATTGATATCCTATTCCTCCTCTGTATTCAAAGGGATCTAACCACGAATCTATTCTTTCTATTTGATATTGATCTAAAACCAATAATAAAGTATCAGGATAATATATATAGATATACACGAAGGCACCAATAACGGAAATTACGCTGGAGAAGAAAATTACAAGCAACTTCCAATTAACACCTGAAACAATAATAATTCCGAACATAATAGCTACAATTACCATCGCAGTTCCCGCATCTGGCTGTTTTAAAATAAACAGCAAGGGAATTGCTGTTATCCCTACAATTTTTCCTATTAACAAGAAATCTGTGGAAAGAGTTCGATTGATGGTTTTATAGTTATGGTCGACTGTGATTTTAGCTAAAAAGAGAATTAAGAATACCTTCATAAATTCGGAAGGCTGTAAGGTCCCTGCTATACCTAACGCAAACCAGGCTTTTGCTCCCTTGATAACAGGAGCAATGGACGATGGAGCAAAAAATAAGGCAACAAGCATCAATACTCCAAATAAATAAGCATAAAAAGACAATCTTTTTATTTGTTCAAAATCAAAATAATAAATGACAGATGACATGACTATTCCAACTATGAACCGAATCACTTGTTGCCCCGTAAAATTTGCGGTGTACGGCAGAAACTTTTGTGAACTTTGAATAGTTATAGTGCTGATTATCATTAACAGCAGAATGATTAACAATAGAAAATAATCAAATTGCGTCTTGTTTTGATTGTTCATACTCCCCATCTCCAAAAACTATAATATGGTCTCTATTTTTATTTCCAATACTATAACGGAATCAGGGAATATATTGTTTCATTAAAAAATGCAACCAGAATTTTTTTGGTTGCATCTGTTTTATTATTCTTTAGCGCTTTTCCACTTTTCCATTAAGCTGTCTACTCTTTTAACGATATCTTTTTCTGAAATTGTTTTAAGTTGCCCATTGTCTACTATTAATTTCCCATCTACGATGACATCTGATATGGCGTTTGGCTGCAGTGAATAAACTACATTAGCAAATAATTCCGTTTTAGGGGAAAGCGATAAATCATTTAAATTTAATGTAACAAAGTCTGCTTTCATGCCTACTTTCAACTCGCCAGTTGGAAGCTGCAATATTTTTGCTCCTGCTGTCGTACCCATGTCAAATACTTGTTTGGCGTTAATACATGTTCCATCAAGCTGGGTAACTTTTTGAAGTAGGGAGCACATTCTCATTTCTTCAAAAATACTGATTCGGTTATTACTACAAGCTCCATCAGACCCAAGTGAAATACGAACTCCAGCATCAAGCAAGTCTGGAATTCTTGTTACTCCATCTGATAAAAACATATTACTAGATGGGCAATACGCAAGCTTTGCTTTTTTACTGCCTAAAACTTGAATTTCACTATCTTCCAGCCAAACTAGATGAATCGCAATCATACTTTCATCTACTACACCGAGAGAATCTAGATAATGTACTGGACGCAACCCATACTTTTCAAGCGTTTCATCAACTTCAAATGTTTCTTCTGCCACGTGAATATGAAATGGTGTTCCTAGTTCTTGAGCGAGGCGATGTCCTGCTTGAATCATTTCCGGTGAAGCTGCATGCGGACTATGCGGCGCCGGGTGAATGGAAACCATCGGATCACTTTGATACTTAATTGCTAATTTCCTAGTACGGTCAACTGCCTCTTGCACAGTTTCCCGATAACTGATTGGGGCACCTTCCCAATCATACATCGTCCGAGCAAAGACGAGACGAATGCCTAAATCTTTAGCTGCCTGAATCACAGCTTCATCTGTAGCAATGCCACCATTGTGGACATAGAAAAAATCACTGACTGCAGTTACTCCATATTTCAGCATTTCTCCAAAGGCAAATAACGCACCTGTGTAAATTGCATCCTCATCTAAAAAGTGAGTATAGCGGTAAAGTGCTTGATCCCTCCATTCTAAAAATGGGCGATCCACAGCAATTCCCCTGAGTAGACTTTGAAAAGAATGATTATGAGCATTTACTGTTCCAGGCACAATTGCTTTGTCCTGCCATTCGATAACAGTAATGCCTTTGTATTTTTCTAGTAAGCGGTTTTTAGGACCAATTTCTTTAATAATTCCGTCCAGTACATAGATTGCTTGATTCTTATGGAATTGGTTATCTACATAAATTGAATCAGCAATATATAAAACGCTCATCCTATTATCCCCTTTATGCATCTAATTTTTGATCTAACGACAAAATAGTTTGCAATAATGTATTCGCAGCTTTTTCAATGTCTTCTATGCGACTTTCTTCTTCTGGACAATGACTCATTCCTTCTAGACTCGGAACAAACAACATCCCGCTTTTGGTGATAGCCGCCATATGAGCAGCATCGTGTCCTGCCATACTGCCTAGTAAATAGTAAGGATAATGCAAGGTTTCAGCATTTTCTTTCATGGCTTGAATGACGAATTCATCCATTAATGCAGGCGGCTGATTTAGAATAGGTTTTCTATTAATTTGCACAGACCTGTTCTCTTTTACTAGTAAACAATCAGTATTAAATGCCGTCAGTATCTCTTGAATTTCCATGGAAACTTTCCCTCTAATTTCTAAGGTCATACAGACTTTGTCTGGAATAATATTCGGTGTATTAGGAGTTATATTAATTTTACCTATTGTACCAACTGCTTCACTAGAAGGATGTGTTCCACAAGCACGCTCAAGTGATAAGATAAGTTCGGATGCGGCAGTTAAAGCATCTTTTCTATCTTCCATTAATGTGGTTCCTGCATGATTTGCCTCTCCAATCACGGTAATTTCTTCACGGTAAATACCTGTGATTGCTGTTACTATCCCGATAGGAATGGATCGGCTTAACAATCTTTTTCCTTGTTCGATATGCACCTCTAAATAAGCACTAATCTCCTCTGGTTGAAGCACGCACTTCTCAAAATTGTC
>Ga0209463_1001012_pt1 | contig 18278 bp, 7 predicted proteins | sample AgamicMgSfrz_FD_187169 | JGI IMG/M metagenome (GOLD analysis project Ga0209463, IMG submission 187169) | Agave microbial communities from Guanajuato, Mexico - Mg.Sf.rz (SPAdes) (version 2) | ecosystem: Host-associated > Plants > Phyllosphere > Phylloplane/Leaf | place: Guanajuato, Mexico... | reverse complement strand
TCATCCGGTGATGGGCGATGGCGGTCCGATTGCGGTGCCGCAGGCGGCGGAAATCACCATCGCCGCCGACGGCACCATTACCGCGCTGAATCCGGGCGATGAGCCTAACGCGACGGTACAGCTGGGACGTCTGAAGCTGGTCAGGGCAACGGGGCAGGAAGTGGTGCGCGGCGATGACGGCATGTTTCGTCTGAGTCCGGCGGCGCAGGCCCAGCGCGGCGCGGTGCTGCCCAACGATGCGACGGTGCAGGTAATGCCCGGCGTGCTGGAAGGCAGCAACGTCAAGCCCGTCGCAACCATGGTTGACATGATTGCCAACGCCCGCCGCTTTGAGATGCAGATGAAAGTCATCTCCAGCGTCGATGAAAACGAACAACGTGCCAATCAGCTGCTCAACATGACCAGCTAAGGCAAGAGGAAAACAGCATGATCGGCTCCTTATGGATCGCTAAAACCGGACTTGATGCCCAGCAAACCAATATGGACGTCATCTCCAACAACCTGGCCAACGTCAGCACCAACGGCTTTAAGCGTTCGCGCGCGGTCTTTGAAGATCTGATGTATCAGACCCTGCGTCAGCCGGGCGCTCAGTCTTCTGAGCAGACCACGCTGCCGTCAGGTTTGCAGATCGGTACCGGCGTGCGTCCGGTTGCCACCGAGCGTCTGCATACGCAGGGCAACCTGTCGAAAACCGACAACTCGAAAGATGTGGCGATTAACGGCCAGGGCTTTTTCCAGGTACAGCTGCCGGACGGTACGGCAGCCTATACCCGCGACGGCTCGTTCCAGGTGGATCAGAACGGCCAGCTGGTGACCAATGCCGGTTTCCCGGTGCAGCCGGGTATTACCATTCCGTCTAACGCCCTGAGCATCACCATCGGGCGCGACGGCGTGGTCAGCGTCACCCAGCAGGGCCAGGCGCAGCCGGTACAGGTGGGTCAGCTGACGCTGAGTACCTTTATCAACGATACCGGCCTCGAAAGCATGGGTGAAAACCTCTACAAGGAAACCCAGGCCTCCGGCGCGCCGACCGACAGTACGCCGGGCCTGAACGGCGCCGGTCTGCTCTATCAGGGCTATGTTGAAACCTCGAACGTCAATGTGGCGGAAGAGCTGGTCAGCATGATCCAGACGCAGCGCGCCTATGAGATCAACAGTAAAGCTATTACCACCTCCGATCAGATGCTGCAGAAACTGACGCAGGTATAACGGCAATAAGCGCGCTCAGGCGCGGACTGGCGGGGCGCAGGCCCCGCCAACTTAAAGTTAAATAATGAAAGGTATACAGGTCATGGCGAAGCCATTCACATTCAAGCCTGGACATTTGGTTATCGCCACCCTGGTGATGACCCTTAACGGTTGCGCCCTTGTTCCCCGTACACCGCTGGTCACCGGCCCGACAACGGCTCAGCCGATGCCAGCAATGCCGCCCGTGGTTAACGGTTCTGTTTTCCAGGGGGTGATGCCGATGAACTACGGCTATCAGCCTCTGTTTGAGGATCGTCGTCCGCGTAATATCGGCGACACCCTCACTATTGTGTTGCAGGAAAACGTCAGCGCCAGCAAGAGTTCCTCGGCTAACGCCAGCCGCGACGGCAGCGCCAGCCTCGGCCTGACTGCCGTACCGCGTGCGCTGGAAGGCCTGCTGGGCGGCGATAAGACTTCGCTGAGCGGCGAAGGCAAAAATGATTTCGCAGGTAAGGGCGGCGCTTCCGCGAATAACACCTTTACCGGCACCATTACCGTTACCGTCAATCAGGTACTGCCGAACGGCAACCTGAATGTCGTCGGTGAGAAACAGATCGAGATCAACCAGGGCACCGAGTTTATTCGCTTCTCTGGCGTGGTTAACCCGCGCACCATCAGCGGCAACAATACCGTGGTGTCAACGCAGGTGGCCGACGCCCGCATCGAATATGTCGGTAACGGCTATATCAACGAAGCGCAGAACATGGGATGGCTGCAGCGCTTCTTCCTGAACATCTCACCGATGTAAGAGGCTTTTATGTCACAGTCACGCATTATTCGTTTCGCGCTTTCCCTGCTGCTGCTCGGTGTCAGCACTGTAGCCAGCGCCGATCGTATCCGCGATCTCACCACCATTCAGGGCGTTCGCGATAACCAGCTGATCGGCTACGGTCTGGTGGTGGGCCTCGACGGCACCGGCGACCAGACGGCACAAACGCCGTTTACCACCCAGTCGCTTAATAACATGCTGTCGCAGCTGGGCATTACCGTGCCGACCGGCACCAATATGCAGCTGAAAAACGTGGCGGCGGTGATGGTGACCGCCAGTTTGCCGCCCTTTGGTCGTCAGGGACAGCAGATCGACGTGGTGGTTTCCTCTCTGGGCAACGCCAAAAGCCTGCGCGGTGGTACGCTGATTATGACGCCGCTGAAAGGCGTCGATAACCAGGTTTACGCGCTGGCGCAGGGCAACATTCTGGTCGGCGGCGCGGGCGCGTCGGCAGGCGGCTCCAGCGTCCAGGTCAACCAGCTGAACGGCGGACGCATTACCGGCGGCGCGACCATCGAACGTGAAATTCAGAGCAACTTCGGCAGCCAGGGCACCATCAACCTGCAGCTGAATGAAGAAGATTTCAGCATGGCGCAGCGCATCAGCGACGCGATTAACAGCCGTGGCTACGGCGTGGCGCAGGCGCTGGACGCCCGTACCGTGCAGGTTCGCGCGCCGATGAATAACAGTTCACAGGTGCGCCTGCTGGCTGATATTCAGAATATCGACGTGGCGGTCGCGGTGCAGGATGCCAAAGTGATCATCAACTCGCGTACCGGCTCGGTGGTAATGAACCGCGAAGTCTCGCTCAGCTCTTGTGCGGTAGCGCAGGGCAACCTGTCGGTCACGGTAAACCAGCAGCAGAACGTCAGCCAGCCTGACACGCCGCTGGCCGGTGGACAGACGGTGGTCACGCCGCAAACCCAGATCGATATGCGTCAGGAAGGCGGCGCGTTGCAGCGCGTGAACGCCAGCGCCAACCTGAACAGCGTGGTACGTGCGCTGAACGCCCTTGGCGCCACGCCGATGGACCTGATGTCGATTCTTCAGTCAATGCAGAGCGCGGGCTGCCTGCGCGCCAAACTGGAAATTATCTGATGAATGATACGCAATCTGTTATGAGCGCGGCGTACGACAGCCAGGCGCTCAACAATCTGAAACGCCAGGCCAGCAGCGATCCGCAGGGCAAAGCGCTGCAGGTGGCGAAGCAGGTGGAAGGCATGTTCGTACAGATGATGCTGAAGAGCATGCGTCAGGCGCTGCCGCAGGAAGGGCTGCTCAGCACTGAACAGACGCGGATGTTCACCTCAATGTATGACCAGCAGATTGCGCAGGAGATGGGCAATAAAGGTCTGGGGCTGGCGGATGTCATCGTCAAACAGATGATGCCAGCCCAGGCACCGGATGAAAGCGCGGGCACCGTACCGATGCCGCTCGACCGTTCGGTGGTGATCAATACGCTGCTGCCGCGACAGCTGGAACAGGTGCAGACGCAGATGGCGCAAATGGTGCGCTTAGCGGTGCCGAAACTGCCGCAGCCCACCGCCACGGCGCCGCTGAGTGGCGACAGCAGCGATTTTATCGCCAAACTGACGCAGCCCGCGCAGCTCGCCAGCCAGCAGACCGGCATTCCTCATCAGCTGATCCTCGCCCAGGCGGCGCTGGAATCAGGCTGGGGACAGCGACAGATCATGACGCAGGACGGCAAGCCGAGCTACAACCTGTTCGGCATTAAGGCCACCGGCAGCTGGCAGGGTAAAACCACCGAAATCACCACCACCGAATATGAAAACGGCGTGGCGAAAAAAGTGAAGGCAGCGTTCCGCGTCTACGACTCCTATATCGATGCGCTGGCTGACTATGCCAACCTGCTCAGCAAAAACCCGCGTTACGAGAAAGTAACGACGGCGAAAACGGCGGAAGAGGGCGCGCATGCCCTGCAGGAAGCGGGTTATGCGACCGATCCGAAATACGCCAAAAAGCTGGTGGGTATGATTCAGCAGTTTAAAAGTTTGGGTGAAAAAGTCGCCAAAGCCTACGGCAGCGAAATCGGCGATCTGTTCTGATTTTTTACTCAAGTTTCACTTAAGCACGCCGATAACCAAAACAGGCCAGAAAGCGCGCGAAGCGCTTGCGGCACCCGATTCGTTGAATGCCGCCCGGTGCGTTACCGGGGCAAAAAGGAACCGACATGTCCAGCTTAATTAACTCCGCAATGAGCGGGCTGAGCGCCGCGCAGGCTGCGCTGAATACCACCAGCAATAACATCAGCAATTACAATGTGGCCGGGTATTCACGTCAGACGGCCGTGCTGTCCTCGCAGCCCAGCACCCTGAACGGCGGCAACTATTACGGTAACGGCGTGACCATCAGCAGCGTTCACCGCGAGTATGATGAGTTTATTACCGGGCAGCTGCGCAGCGCCTCGGCGCAAAACAGCGGGATTACCACCCAGTACAACCAGATTTCCAATATTGACGATCTGATGTCCTCGTCTTCTAACAGCCTGTCAACCACGCTGTCGGGCTTCTTTACCAACGTGCAGAACGTGGTGAGCAACGCCAACGATCCCTCGGCGCGTCAGACGCTGCTGGGCAAAGCGGATGGACTGGTTAACCAGTTTAAAGTAACCGATCAATATCTGCGCAATATGGATGCCAGCATTAATACCAATATCTCCTCGTCCGTAGAGCAGATTAATAGCTATTCCAGCCAGATTGCGAACCTGAACACCCAGATTGGCAAACTGCAGGCGGCGGGCGCAGGCGCCGATCCTAACAGCCTGCTGGATCAGCGCGATGCGCTGGTCAGCAAGCTGAACGACCTGGTGGGCGTCAGCGTTTCCCGACAGGACGGCAGCTATATCGTCTCGATGTCAAACGGCCTGGCGCTGGTGAACGGCGCCGACACGCGTCAGCTGGTGGCGATGACCGCCAGCAGCGATCCGACGCGCACGACGGTCGGCTATGTGGATAAAACTGCGGGCAACGTTGAGATCCCGGAAAGCCTGGTCAGCACCGGCTCGCTGGGCGGTCTGCTGAAGTTCCGTACCGAAGATCTCGATTCCGCACGCAATAAGCTTAACCAGCTGGCGCTGAATTTCGCCGACGGCTTTAACACCCAGCATAAAGCGGGCTTCGACAGCGAAGGCAACGCCGGTACCGATTTCTTTACCATCGGCGGCCCGACCGTGGTCGGCAACAGTAAAAACGGCTCCACCGCAACGCTGACTGCCAGCTGGAGCGATACCAGTAAGGCGCAGGCCACCGATTATAAAGTGAGCTGGGACGGCAGCAACTGGAACGTTAAACGCCTGTCGGACAATACCAGCGTCAGCGCGACGCTGGATGCGAACGGCAAGCTCAATTTCGACGGCTTACAGCTTACGCCGTCCGGCACGCCAGCCGCCAGTGACAGCTTTATCGTGAAGCCGGTCAGCAACGCTATCGTCAATATGGGCGTGGCGATTACGGATGAAGCGCAAATCGCGGCTGCCGGGTCGGCAACGGGCGGGGAAAGCGATAACCGTAACGCCCAGAGCCTGCTCGATTTGCAGAGCAAGAATCTGGTCAACGGCAACGCGACGCTGGCGCAGGGTTATGCCAGCCTGGTGAGTGATATTGGCAACAAAACCAATACGCTAAAAACCACCAGCGAAACGCAGACCAACGTGGTAACACAGCTGACCAACCGCCAGCAGTCGGTATCGGGCGTTAACCTTGATGAAGAGTATGTGAACCTGCAGCGCTATCAGCAATATTACATGGCGAACGCGCAGGTCCTGCAGACGGCGTCGGCTATTTTTGATGCCCTGATCGGCATCCGTAGCTAACTGAATTGATGAAGGAATAACCACCATGCGACTCAGTACCAGCATGATGTATGACCAGCAGATGCGCGGCGTGACCAACGCCCAGTCGAGCTGGCTGAAAGCGGGCGAGCAGCTCTCTACTGGCAAACGCGTGATTAACCCATCGGACGATCCGCTGGCCGCCGCGCAGGCCGTGGTGCTTTCGCAGGCGCAGGCGGAGAACAGCCAGTATCAGCTGGCGCGTAACTTCGCCACCCAGAGCGTTTCGCTGGAAGAAAGCACGCTGCAAAACGTGACCTCGGCGGTGCAGAGCGCGCAGACGCTGGTGATTTCCGCAGGCAACGGCGCACTTTCTGATGATGACCGCGCCTCCTGTGCGACTCAGCTGGAAGGCGTGCGCGATCAGCTGCTCAACCTGGCTAACAGTACCGATGGCAACGGACGCTATATTTTCGCCGGTTATAAAAGCGACAGCGCGCCCTTTAGCGAAGATGCCAGCGGCAACGTGGTTTATAACGGCGGTACCGATGCGATTAAGCAGAAAGTCGATGCCAGCCGTACGATGACCACCAGCCATACCGGCGAACAGGTATTTATGTCTGTTACCAGCAACGCGGTGGCCGAGCCAAACGGCGGCACCAGCGAAAAAAATATTTTCGCTACGCTGGATGCGGCCATCAGCGCGCTGAAACAGCCGATTCAGAATGGTGATGATGCGACGAAAGCCGCATCGAAAGATGCGCTGGATAAGGCAACACGCGGCCTGAGCAACTCGCTGAACAATGTTCTGGCGGTGCGTTCAGAGCTGGGCACGCAGCTGGATGAACTGGAGAAACTGGATAGCCTGGGCGACGATCGCAGCACCTTGCAGGCAACAAAAATGAGCAACATGGTGGATGTGGATTACACCAGCGCGATTTCAAAATATACCATGCAGCAGCAGGCGCTGCAGGCTTCTTATAAGACTTTCAGCGATATGTCGCAGATGTCTCTGTTCCAGATGAATCGTTAAAAATTTATTTTTGAACGCGCTTTAACCGGGCGCGTTCGTTTTTTCCCGTCAACGATGGCTTATCGTCGCTGACGGGTTTTTTTTGCCCTGAAAACGGCGATAACAGAACAAAATGCCGCTCAGCCGTCGGCAGTGGTTAACTGTGCGTAGCGATTTTCATTACGGCTGATATTAACGACATTCTGATAATGTCATTTTTAGCCTGAAGCTGTACTGTTTTACTGGCGGCTGAGCGCCTGTTGCGCGGATGTGCGGCTGGTTTCAGTTCCGCATGGGTTCGTGCATCGTTAAAGTGGAGTCGCTGGGCCAGCTCCTCAAGAAGTAACGTATCGAATTCGGCGGTATGCAAAAAGACATTGGCTCTGATCAGCTTATTATGCTCCATCAACAGGCCAGCCTGGACAATGGCTGGATGTGCCATCCATCTCTGACCATGTGACTTGTATAAGTCATTTAAACTCAAATCGGTTTCCATAATAAAATTAGTAATATTAAGTAGTTGATGCTGTTCGTGAATAAAATTCTCTGTTTTCCTGATGCGATACTCCGCGGCCAGTGGAAAACGGCCTTCCTTCATCCTGACGTCAGCAAGATAAGAAAAATCCTCGGTGCCAAAGGCTGCATGGGTTGATTCATGGAGTAATGTTGAGGTTAATGACATGGGGATCTGTTTTTCATTTGGCAAAGCGACATAAATGCGCAGCTGAGGATCCTTAGGATGTACTACACCGTATAATTTACCCTGCTTTTGCAGCTCGCCGGTACGGCGGTCCGGTATACCGACTTCTTCTATTATACCGATATTTTTGTATTTTTTTTTGCTGAGCTGTTGCATATATTCATCGCCGGTGGATACGATGGCTTTGAAACGCTCATAAACTTGTGAGCTTAATTGTTCGTCCGGCAGCGTATTTCTGGCATAATCAGGTATCCTCTCTTCAGATATTTTATCATTCAATCCTGTTGCTTCTTTAAGGAATTCAGACAGATCTTCCCTGAGCTGGGTATCATTTTCAGCAAGTTTGAAAGCGGTATTAATGTTGTGATAAATGTTACTGGCCTGCTCAGCGGCAGTTTCTATCTCTTTGGAAAATTGAACCAGATCCTGTCGGTCGCTTTTTTTCGCTTTGGATAACTTTTCGCTGACAATTATATAGCCATCGCCTGCAAGCTCATCGACAAGTAATTCCCGCGCGTCTTCAGGAGAAAGAAATTCACGCGCTTTTAACGGGCGGAAGGATGTTGTATTCACCGGCAGTGGCGCCGAACTGGCAGAAGCACCAGCGACATTACGTCCCCTCGAATCTTGTCTGATGCCGCGCATGGCAAAATAATTTCGCTGTTGGGATGAAGTATCAGGAAGCAATAAACTCTGTAATTCATTCTGCAGGCGTGTCGCCAGTCGATCGGTGACGGGACTTACCGTTTCAGTTTCAATAACTTTTACCTGCATCCCCCGGGCCTCGTAAAAATCCACGGTGCGCTTAATCGAGCTGTACACCAGATGTGATGAGACAGATTTGATCCTGTAAGGGTCAAGCTGTTCAGCAGTTAAAAGATGATTGTCAATCAGGTAATTTCTGAATTCAGGGGATGCGTTTGCAATAGCAAAGGGATGAGCGGCCAGATAACGCACGGTTAGTTTTTCTTCAGTATTATAATCAAGAGAAATAAAGCCATATACCTCACGGGCAGTGGCACGGTTTGTGCCATTCTTTTTGATAAGTGCAAAAAGAGAGAGCAGGCTATCAGTAGGATCTGTCGATTCTTCAATCAATGTGGTTTTGGCATTCTGGCTAAAGCTTGACGCTAAATTGATCTTTTCCTGTAATGCTGCTTTATCTGCGCCGGAATAGTTTCTGAGCCAGGCTTGTAAATTTTCCCCTTCGTATTCCATCTGTTGAAGCGCAATAACCATCTGTTTTTTGCTGATAGCGTAACTTTTCCCATACAGTTCAGTACCGACAGGAATGACGCTAAAGCTTTTATCTGTGGCAAACTTATTTTTGTCTGGTTTGAAAGACTTAGTCCTGGATCGAGATTTTGACACATTTATAAGCAGTTTTCTTAATCTGGTATTTTCTATACTGTACTGCCGGTAATTGCCAGAATAATGTGCTGCAGAAGAGCGGCCGCCGCCCAGTCCGGGTAACCGGGAGTGTGTGATCCAACGATTATCCACCAGCATTACCGGCACGGCATAATAAAACTTGCCAGGATGCTGTGGGTTTATCAGACGCCAGGTGTAACTATATTCATCCCATCGCACCTGATATAGTTTATTGTCCTGTTGGATAAAGTATTCTTTATCGTCAGGATTACCCGTTGAGGTTTTTTTCTCATAAATACCTTTAAAACGGTTATTTTCCTGATGATATTTTGTTTCACTGATGTCGACACTATTATCAGGCAGCGCCAGACTTTCGTTTATTCTGCCAGTACGCGTAGAATCAGGTGTGGGCACTATTACTCTGTTATTAAGTATGGTTGCGTCATTGGCAATTCTTTGCATGGCATTGCTGATTTTGCTGTTAATATATCGGTAGCCATTTTTTATTATTGCTGCTGTCGGCAGCGGGAAAGGATCGACAAGTTCAATAAGCATTTTTGTTAACAGAGCAGCGGATTCGGGAAGGTAAACCTTACCTAAAATAGAGGGGAGTTCGCCAGCAATAGCGGCCAGGGTTTGTTTGGATGTAAAGCCGATAGAGCGGTAAGCTGCAACTTTAATCGTAAGGTCTTTTACCATTTTTTCAGTTAGCGCAGCTAATTCTACTCCAGCGTGGCCGATAATGGTAAGAAGTGATAGGCTGTCGAAGGCAATTGATATCACATCTTCTGCTGAAACTGAAAAATGGCTATCTGTGGCAGCCCGATAAATGACATCGTAAAAAGGGATGACGACTTTGGCTGCCTGATGCCAAAATCCAGACTGGTCAAGTTGATTTTGATAATCCCTGCTTAAATTATCCAGAGAAATACGCAAACAGTTTGTTAGTAACTCAAAACTGTTTTTTCCTTGTTGCAGTATATCCTTATGGTCAACTAAATACTCAAGTAGCGGAGCATCAATGTTTGTTTCAAAGAAATCGTTCCAGAAAATTTCATAATCCAGTTTTTCGTCGGTAGATAAAGGTTCTCCGTTTCTGCTATTGTTGTCATAGGGGTAATAATTTTCCTGGGTAGAGAATGTATGACCATCGTTAGTCATTATATTCTTCTTGCCGGTATATTTATTTGGTTCGGTTAACACCTTAAGCGTTTTATCGTTATTTATATCTTGCTTATGGTATTTTTTTATTTGTAATTTATTTGACAGATAGGCCATTATTATCCAGTCTTCATTGGCCATCTGGATGGCACAAACTCGGCCAGACATGGTTGGCTGAGTGTCTGAAATATATGTTGTATCGCTTTTATCTTCCACACGGAAATAGTTAAATTGTCGCACTGGTGATAATAAAACCGAAATGGGCAAGCCGTCTTTACGGGCGAATTCAATAGCAGCCTGCCTGGCGTCATAACCAAGGAAGTTATCCCGATATATATTAAACTGCTCATTGTAATCATACTGACTGGAAAATTTCTTTCTTTCCATAAAATCTGTAAAGCTGTAATAACCAGCCGGTTTTTTGTTATTAACCGTGCTAAATATATTCAGCCTTTTCTCATCTTCTGTAAATGTTTTCAACATTACCTGATAGGAAGCATAACGCAATTCGCTGATATCTTTATTGTTCTTTTTCAGGTAATAAAGCATAATGGCTAGTGTCTTTCTGTATGCTTCAATATCTTTATGTTCATTCAAAGGTTCGATGCTACTGAGTCGTATTAACGTTTTTTCATCAGCAGGCAGCAACTGTTCTGCATATTTGTTAACGGTAATAATATCACGATAATCATTGTGCCAGGCGATATCACTTAATTTAACTGAAATAAATGACTTTAAAAAATCAACGCTTTTCTGCAGGCCAATTAAATCAGATATGTATTTCTTTGCCGCCTGCTGTGCATTATTATCTTCAATGAATTCTTCATTGGGGCTGCCAGCGTATTTTTTATAAGTGTTAATTTCATCACCGACAAAATCGAGATAAGTAAATGCAGCTTTTTTTAGATTAATTTCTTTTCCTGTGTAACTTATTAGTTCTGGTGCTTTTTTTTGCAGATCTTCATGAGCAAGTTTTAGTCCTAAGTAATAATGGTCGTGTAGTTTTAGTTTTTTATTTAATATTGAGCGGACTTGCGATTTTTTGGCTTCAAGACTGCTGATTTTTTCTGAAATCAACGGTAAAAGTTTTAAGATTTTTTTTGTTTCACTATCCTCCAGTAAGTTTTTTTCTTGTTTCTGTAAAGATTTTAGTTCTTCCCTCTTTTTATATAATGCATATTCATTTAAAGTGTTAAAGGGAATTTGTTTGATTTTATCCTGCATTAATTTTATGTTTTTTTGCGTATCAGCCAGCGCCTGTTTGTTTTGTGCTATGCGGGACTTATAAAGTTTCTCTGTGTCTAATAATTCCTTTTGTTCATCATTTATTAAATTATATGTATGATGGTAGCTGTCATCCTGAAATAAGTAATTTGCTAAACTTTCAACATAGATCTCTTCATTAATATTATGAACGCGCATGGCACGCGCTATAAAATCCATAGAAGCAAGGGGTTCTTTTGACGCTTCAATATCAAAAAAGATATCTACATCATTGAGATTGATTTTTTCCAGGATCTCAAATTTCATTTTTAACAAAGGCGTGATCATATAGGGATCACTGTTATTTTTAGCCAAAAGAGCATCGATTAAATTATAAATTTCTTTAAGGGCACCTTTTATTGTGTCATTCACATCCTTACCGAACGTTGACAAAAAATAATTGCTTAATAACTTTTGGAAACTCTGTTTTAATGCTGGATTATATTCCTCCCAGCTCAGTAAATTATCTATGAAATTTTGCATATTTTGAATGTTTTTATCGTGTTTATTGATTCCCCAGACCCCCTGGTCGTCAAGTGTTAACGGGATTTTTGCTCGTGTCTGTGAATTAACCAGCGTACCAACGGGTTGGCTGCCTGGCTCAGAGTACTCTTGTAGCACTTGCCAGTATTTTTGATCGATTTTTAACAGGTAATAGTGCGCAACCTTATAGAGTCTAAGCTTTTTATCATAGGTAACCTGCGTTTGCTGGCTGGGGGAAAGATTCAACTCGCCATTATTCCAATGCTCTTTAATGAAGAATTTTATTTCATCAGAAAGTAAAATTTCATGGTTATCGTCAACAGACGCGAGCGATCGTTTTGCGATTAGCGGCTGGGACAACGTAGCTTCCTGGAATTCAGACACTGCCTGGTTATCGGACTCAGTATTACTGAGGTGCGAATTTTTTTTGTTAAAAAAGTTAATAATGCGAGCAATGTCGTTTTTATCCGGCAACGTTATATTACTTTTTTCCTCCTGATATTGTTTCAGCTGACTTTGAAGATATATTGCTACAGCAGGGGTAATTTCAAGTCGCTCGTTGAGATCGGGGGCGACAGGTTCAGGGACGGTGTCAGCTCTTTTCAGCTTGTTACAGAGCCAGTATGCCGTGGTGACGCCGCCGCCGAGCATAAGTAATGCAGGTATTAAATAGCGGGACCAACTGCGTTTGCGCATTGCTCTTGTCTGAGAAATCGCTGAAGCTGCTGGTGCGTCTCCTAAAAGGATGGTGGCGCTATGGTCAGAGAAGTCAGTAAGTTCTGTATCGTTCAGTCTGGCTTCTTCTTCCTGCCGGGCAGACGAATCATTGTGCAAGTTTTTCCAGCTAAAATAAGCAATTGCCAGCCACATTCCCGCTAAAGCGGTTGCTTCACCAGCGGTTTGCAGCATGCCGGAAGAGGTTGCCGCAGACTTATCGTTGCTGGTCGCATGGGTTTGATTATCATTTCCAATATTCGGATCGTTTTCAACGGTGAAAACGTCGCTTTCCCTGGCACTGGCGCCTGTAAGCTGTGAAGCTAAATAAAGCCCCGTCATAATCAGGGCCGCAGTGCGAAGCTTAGGAAATAAACGCAAATTATCAGCTCTGGGCGGCTGAACTGGATAGCTGCCATTTTGCGTTTCTCTGAGTGATACGTGCTGTCGACTACGATGTTTTTGTCTGGCCATTAACCGTTTGTGTTTAGCTTTTTGACGTCGCAGGCGATTTTTTAAGTGGCGGGAACGATGCTTATGACCGTAGTAGCGCTGTTGAGAACGAGAATGTTGGGTGAAGTTTGGCTCTTTCTTTGTCACATGCGGCAGCAAGTTTTCTGAGTCAGATTCTAATTCAGGTAATAAAATAATGTCTTGCTCACGGCTTGATGTCAGTGTTTGTCGCCACTGGCTAATTTGCCTTTCTAAGGGGCTAACGATCAAATGCTGCATCAGTTCTGACGTTCCTGAAAAAAACATACTTTCCAGTTTTTCTTTCAGCAAGGTTTCAAGGCGGTGGCGTAAACTAAGCAACCGGGGTGAGAAGTGATTTTCCAGGATATCCAGTAAACCGGCATTCCACTCCAGCCAGCTGTTTGTTGTATGTAAAGCTTTCAGTTCGCCATACAGCGACCTGTGCTGTGCCAGGGTGGGAAGCAGATCGATCAGTGTGTCCGTAATGGTTCCTTTTTCAGGCCTGAGCCATTGTTGAAGCTGCTGAGCTATATTTTCGAATGCTGCACCCTGCTGCTGTGGTGGCATATTCAGCCCCTGCTGAAGCCCATAAATCAGACTTAACGCCCGATACCCCTCTGTGAACCAGCGTAATTCTGGAATGCCCTGTAAGGCGGCGTTGCTGAGCCAGTTTGTACTGTCCTTCCATGACAGCGTCGGGGGAAGGTTTTGCAATAATGTCACTGCTATTTTTCTCATACGTTCTGAGAGCGTATTTGTCGGCAGAAAACGAGTATCTATTTGTACACTCCAGCGGATAAATTTACTGGTGAGCTGACTCCAGGTCTGCCCGGCTGGCTGCGTTTGATACCATTCCCAAATTTCCAGCGGCAGCTTCACTGCCATGCCCGTGATTACGCCCGCAGGGCCAAAAATGCCGTAGCTTGAGGCAGTGGTCAGCGTGTGTGTTCCGCTGTATATTGCGTGCCTGAGGTTGATATTATTGAACAGTATCGGGATCAGCTTTTTCATTTTCTGCCAGGAAGTCAGCTGGGAGTCAAACAGAGAAAGTAGTGCCTCGGCTAACTGTTTACTTCCGCTGTCAGAATAGTAGCTGGTTAATTGCTGCTGCAAAAAAGTAAGGCTCTTTTCCGGTAAAACGTTGTTGATCGCTGATTCCGGGTTTCTAAGCGCATCCACAAGCCAGGTTATCTGTTCTCTTAGCGTGGCAGAGGCAGGGAAGGTAGATAAATTCTGTAGAAGCGGTTGTGCAGAATTAATTGATTCAGTAAAAGAAGTCGGAATCAAGGGACGTAAGAGATCTAAAGTGTTTTTATCTGTTATTATTTCCATCAACAGCGGGAGGATTTCAGTTCGGCTGTCGGTTATTTTCTCCGGGCGGGATTGTAAATGTTTAATTGTTTTCTCTGCCAAACTCAGAAAAAGAGAAATGCGGGGGGAGTTGGAAGAAGAATTGAATAGTAAAGATATTTTTTCTGGCAGCAGATTGCTATTTTCAGTGAGCCAGGAAAATTGTGCAGCCCAGGAGTCATGAACAGGGAAATTACTGATTTGTTGGAGCTGCAGGTGAAGCTCATGCCCGGTTATACGCCAGTCCGCAGGTAAATATTGAGATAATAATGAAGAGGTTTCTTCATTTTGCATCAAATTTTCAATCCAGGTTATCCAGTTGTCCCGTAAATTAACAGGTATTATTTGATGCAGCTTGACTATATGGCTTATCATCTCAAATAATGAAATAAGCCAGTCTGGTAATATATTGCTTTTTTTTAATTCTTTCAGCCATTTTTCCGTTGAGCTTTCTGAGGACTGTAGAAGTTGCAGGAGCCCCTGAAGGTTTTTTGCATGGTTTACCCCTTGTTCAAGCAGCGACAGAGTGACTGGAGGAAACAAAGAATTGAAAGCAGTAGATGAAAGTAGCGTTGTACATTTATCTAAAAACTCACTGTAACGTTTTAGAAAATATTCGTTGTTATCCTTGCTAAGAGAATAAAAGTTTTGTGTCAGGGTGATAATTTCAAGAACATTATTCAGCAGAGGTTGCCAGGATTCGGGGAAATATTGTCGGTGCTGTTCTAATTGCGTGGTTAAATGATGCAAATTTCCCACGGTAAAGACAGAGCCCTGTTGCAGTTGCCGATCAATATCTTTTGCTGTTTCATCAGAAAGAAAACCGCTTGCAGCCATCAAACGCAACAATGGTTGCAATAGTGTGGAAACCATCTGTTGTACAGGAAATGAATAAATACTTAGCGTGTCAACTGAAGATAAGGGGGGAGAAGCGAGGGGAACAGAATAGCGAGTAAATATATTTTGTTGCTGGTCAGAAAAATTGTCATTAACATTTTCTTCGACAAAATCTGAATCAGGCTTTGTAAAATAACTTTTCATAGCTGAAACCATTTATTTAACAGGATGCTTATTGATTATCGTTCAGCTGGTTGCATTCCACTACATCATATTTTATTTCTATAAAAACAATAAATATTGTCTGTTGTCAGAGGATCAAGTTTTTTTGCCCATTACAAAGATTTTGCTAAATATATGGCGGCAATAATGGCTAAGGGCAGGTGACGCTGTTAAGCAGAGGAATGAGTCTTATATTATCGGACAGTATTGAATATGTACCTGAAGGGAAAATAAAAGTTCGTTTACCGCGCGAAGTTACCGGGAAAGAATATTTTTTATCGGCTACTTAATTAACTCCTCTGCCAGCAGACTGCTGGCAGAGGAGAACTATCGCTGGGCTGGACCAGCGTGCTTATTCAGCCGTGCCGCTGAGCGGCCTGGTGGCCGGAGCCGTTGCCTGATGAGTCGCGCTGTGGCCACCGGCGGCGCCTTTGCCTTCAAACTGGAAAGGCGGGCGCACCCAGTCGCTATGACGCGGCGCTTCCGGCTGCCATTCTGGCGCGGGCGCTTTCGTCATCGGCGCGCTGGCATGATGCTTGCCAGCCATCAGCGAAGCCTGATTGACCGTTGATGCAGGCGTTGTATCACGTGCCGGAACCGGCGCATGCGGTTCGTTAACCGGCAGCGTCTCTTCCGGCTCAATGGCGGGCGCAGTCAGCACCTGCTCAACCTGAGCGGCGATTTCAGCGCTGGCATCGTTGGCGCTGGCTTCGGCAACGTCGCTGGCCTGCTGCTCGGTAGCGTCAGATGCCGCCGTAGTCTGCTGCGTTTCCTGAGCTGCTTCTGCAATGACCGGCGTGGATTCTGCCGGAGCCGCCTGACGTGCTTCAACAGCCGGTTCCGCCTGCGCCGCAACCTGAGTCGCTTTGCTGGTTTCATCCGCTGATTCTGCCTGCGCCGCAACCTGAGTCGCTTTGCTGGTTTCATCCGCTGATTCTGCCTGCGCCGCAACCTGAGCCACTTTGCTGGTTTCATCCGCTGATTCTGCCTGCGTTGCAGCCTGAGCCGCTTTGCTGGCTTCATCCGCCGGTTCCGCCTGGGCAGCAACCTGAGCGGCGCGCGCTTCGGCAGTGGCTGGGATCACTGAAGGCTCTTCATTGACCGGCACATCGATCGCCGAGGTATCATGCGTATCTACCGGCGTTACGGGCGCATCGGCAACCTGCTGCGGTGCGACTTCCTGTACTGCGTTCTGAGCCGCCACGGTCACCGGCGCTGATTGCTGTTCCGCATTCGCTTCGCTGGCGACGTTTGGCAACGCTACGGCGGCAGCGGTTTCGGTGCGATCGTAATCCGGCGTTGCCTGTTGCGCAGCGACATCCTGCTCATGTTCATTGCTGACCTGAGCGACCGGATAGCGCACCCAGACTTTACCTGAGGCCATTTCCGGCGAAGCGGCGGCACAGGCGATAGGCATCGGCGACTGCGTCGGGTAACGCTCGTCGCGGTAACGGCGACGGCGCTGACCACTAACGCGCAGGTGACGCGGAGAACGGCGCGAACGACGCGGCATATTGCCGTTGTCACGGTTTTCCTGTTCTTCCTGCTCTTCCGGTTGGGCCTGCGATTCTGCTGGCAGCGCTTCCTTAACCGGCGCGGCTTTCGCCTCTTCGGCAACCGGTTTGGTCTCTGCCGCCTGTACGCTTTCAGCACTTTCTACGCGCACTTTCTGGGCCAGCTGGCGCGGTTTGCGACGCGGCATGACCTGAACGCGTTCTTCAGCGTTTTCTTCGCTTTCTTCAACTGGCGCGGCCTGCTGCTCTTGCTGTGCGGCGGCTTTAGCGGCTTCCAGCTGCTGACGGCGCTCTTCCTGACGACGACGCTGACGTTCGGCACGCTGTTCGCGACGCTGCTGCTGCTGTTCTTCACGCTGCGCGCGCGCTTCATCAGTCAGCGCATTTTGCGTCTCTTCACGCACCTCAGCATTAGCCTGCTGACGTTTGTTGTTACGACGCGGTTCTTCGCGCGTTTCACGGTTCTCACGTGCCTGCTGCGGGGCGTTTTCTCCGTTACGATCGCGGTTACGATCGCGGCGATTGTTGTTACTGCGGCGATTGTTATTCGGACGGCGTTCACGCGGCTGCTGCGTGGACTCCTCGCTGGCGGGCTTCTCCTGCTGCGGTTGTTCAACCGTTGCGGAGGTGGCCGTTTCACCGACAAACAGCTTTTTCAGGCCGCCAAACAGACGTCCGATAAAACCGGTCTGGGCAGCAGGCTCAGCGGCTTTTTTCGCTTCAGCTGGCTGAGCCGTCGCTTTCTTCTCGCTGACCGCGGTTTCCTGCGGCGCAGGCGGCGCATCAGGCATCACAAAGGCGGCGAGGGCAGGCTGCTCAGGACGACGGCGTTCGGCCTGCTCATCTTCCGACGGCAGCGCCATTTCCGCTTCATGCAGCTTCGGCAGATGATAGCTGAGGGTTTGCGTCTCTTCGCCGCTGCGCACGCGCAGCACGGAGTAGTGCGGCGTCTGCATCTGGTCGTTCGGGACGATAATCGCGCGTACGCCGCCCTGACGTTTTTCGATGGCGCTTACGGCGTCACGTTTTTCGTTCAGCAGGTAAGAGGCGATCGGCACCGGAACAATGGCGTGAACTTCTTTGGTGTTCTCTTTCAGCGCTTCTTCTTCAATCAGGCGCAGAATAGAAAGCGACAGCGATTCGTTATCGCGGATGGTGCCGGTTCCGCTACAGCGCGGACAAACGTGATGGCTTGACTCGCCCAGCGACGGGCTAAGGCGCTGGCGTGACATTTCCAGCAGGCCGAAGCGGGAGATATGGCTGATCTGAATGCGGGCGCGATCCTGACGTACCGCTTCACGCAGACGGTTTTCTACCGCGCGCTGGTGGCGCACCGGCGTCATATCGATAAAGTCGATCACAATCAGGCC
>Ga0209463_1001010_pt1 | contig 18295 bp, 17 predicted proteins | sample AgamicMgSfrz_FD_187169 | JGI IMG/M metagenome (GOLD analysis project Ga0209463, IMG submission 187169) | Agave microbial communities from Guanajuato, Mexico - Mg.Sf.rz (SPAdes) (version 2) | ecosystem: Host-associated > Plants > Phyllosphere > Phylloplane/Leaf | place: Guanajuato, Mexico... | reverse complement strand
AAGTAGCTAATGAGAAAGACTCACAAGTAGTGGCGGTAACTGCGCAAGATAAAGACCCAAAACTAGCTCGTGATATTGCTAATACAACTGCAGAAGTGTTTAAAGGTGAAGTTGCTAAAATTATGAGTGTTGATAACGTAACAGTGTTATCAAAAGCAGAAGTTGCAGAAAATTTATCTCCAATTAAACCACGTCCAATGTTAAATGTAGCAATTGCTTTCGTTATTGGTTTAATGGCTTCAATTGGTCTTGCATTCTTACTAGAATACTTAGATAACACAGTGAAAAAAGAAGAAGATGTAGAAAGCTTACTTGGCTTACCAGTGTTAGGTATTGTCGCTCGTATGGATGAAGAAACATTGAACGTGAAATCACACGCTCCATCATCAAGAAAAGTGAGGGGACAAACAATTGGCTCTTAATTTATTTAAAAAGAAAAAGAATCATCGTCAACGTCGTCAATTAATTGCTCATCAACAACCGAAATCACCAATTTCAGAACAATATCGTAATATTCGAACGAATATTGAATTTGCAGCTGTTGATTTGAATTTACATTCATTAATGGTAACATCTGCGAATCCAAGTGAAGGGAAAACGACAACGACAGCTAATATGGCAGTTGTGTTTGCTCAACAAGGAAAGAAAGTATTATTAATTGATGCTGATATGCGTAAGCCGGCGATGCATCAAATGTTCCAAGTAGATAATATTTTTGGACTAACGAATGTATTAACATATAGTGAACGTTTAGAGAAATGTGTACAAACGACATCTGTAGAAAATCTGAACTTTTTGGCATGTGGCCCAATCCCACCAAATCCAGCAGAATTATTAGGTTCAAAATCAATGAAAGAACTTCTTGGACAAGCATACAGCATGTACGACTTAGTTATTTTTGATATGCCACCTATTTTAGCTGTTACCGATGCGCAAATTATGGCAAATGTATGTGATGCTTCTATTCTTGTTGTTCGTAGTGAATCAACAGAGAAAGAAACAGCAGTAAAAGCAAAGGGATTGTTAGAATCGGCTAAAGGTAAATTGTTAGGTGTTGTTCTAAACGATCGTGAACGTGAAGAAGGCTTATATTATTATTACGGTGCAAACTAATTAAAAGAGTGAGATATGGTTGAAACATATCTCCTTTTTTCCCTTGAACATGAGAAATCTCTCATATTCAAGGGAAAAAAGATTTTTATATGAGAGAGGGAGGATGAAACAAATGATAGATTTACATTGTCACATTTTACCTGGTATCGATGACGGTGCACAGACAGTAACAGATAGTTTAGCAATGGCACAACAAGCCGTTTCAGAAGGAATACATACCATTGTCGCAACGCCACATCATCAAAATGGAAAATATATAAATGAACGTACCTCAATTATTCATGGAGTAAAACAACTGAATGATGAACTACAACAACATAATATCCCGCTTACTATTTTACCGGGGCAAGAGGTCAGATTATATGGTGATTTATTAGAAGACTATGAAACTGGTAAAATTGTTACTTTAAATGAAACAAATAAATATATATTCATTGAATTTCCATCGAATCACGTACCTCGTTATGCTGAACAACTATTATATGAACTGCGCGTTAAGGGAATGATTCCAATTATCGTTCATCCGGAACGTAATGCCGAGTTAATTGAGCGGCCAGATAAGTTATATAACCTTGTAAATAAAGGGACATTAACGCAAGTAACAGCAGGTAGTTTACTTGGGAAGTTTGGCAAAAAAATTAAAAAATTCTCACTACAGCTTGTGGAACATAATTTAACACATATGGTCGCTTCAGATGCACATAACACAACTTCAAGAGGATTTCATTTAGCGGAAAGCTATGAATTAATTGAGAAAGAATTCGGGATGAATGTTATGAGTGATTTGAAAGAAAATCCGTACTTATTAATTAGCGGCAAGGCAATTTATAAAGAAGATCCAGAACAAATTCGTCGCAAAAAATTATTCGGTATTTTTTAAATAAAGAATTGGTGATGTCTCCTAACCGTTATCAACGGGGGCACTCGGTCGTGCTGTGGGTAGAAATTTTATTTCATGCCTACCTTAGACGCTTGTCGTCGGGAGTATGGCGTGAGGATGGGTTAGATGCCCATAATTTATTTGTAATAGAAACTCTACCTATGGAGTTATAAAAATGACTCTATAGGTAGGGTTTTTGTTATTGTTACATACAAATAAATAGATTTATAGGGGGAGTATAATTGAAAAAAGTAAGAAAAGCAATTATTCCAGCTGCTGGACTGGGGACAAGATTTTTACCAGCAACGAAAGCGATGCCGAAAGAAATGTTACCGATCGTTGATAAACCAACAATTCAATACATAATAGAAGAAGCGATTGAATCAGGAATTGAAGATATTATTATTGTTACTGGAAAAGGTAAACGTGCCATTGAAGATCATTTTGATCATTCATTTGAACTAGAACAAAACCTTTTAGAAAAAGGGAAGTATGAAATGCTTGAAAAAGTACAAGCTTCTTCAAAAATTAACATTCATTACATAAGACAAAAAGAACCGAAGGGTTTAGGGCATGCAGTATGGTGTGCACGTAAATTTATTGGAAATGAACCATTTGCGGTATTACTTGGTGATGATATTGTGCAAGCAGAAACGCCATGTTTGCGTCAATTAATGGATCAATATGAAGGAACACAATCATCTGTTATAGGTGTACAAACAGTACCAGAAAATGAAACGCATCGTTACGGTATTATCGATCCAGTTGAACAAAATGATCGACGTTATCAAGTACGTCAATTTGTAGAGAAGCCAGAGCAAGGAACAGCACCATCAAACTTAGCTATTATGGGTCGTTACGTATTAACACCAGAAATTTTTATGTTTCTAGAGAATCAACAAACAGGTGCAGGCGGCGAAATTCAATTAACAGATGCGATTCAACGATTAAATGAAATTCAGCGTGTGTTTGCTTATGACTTTGAGGGGATTCGTTATGATGTTGGGGAGAAGTTTGGATTTATTAAGACGACAATTGAGATGGCACTTCAACATGAATCCTTAAGGGAAGATTTAATAAGTTATATGAATGAACTTGTAAAAAAAGAAAATGTACATATTTAAAGTGAGGTGAAAAGGCATTGGCCTTAACTAAAGTATCAAGTGGAGTTGTAAAAGAACAAAGAATGCTTGTTGCTGAAGAGATAAATCAGAGTGTGTTTTATTTATTTATGAAGCGTGTAATAGATATATTAGGTTCATTATGCGGTCTTATTTTTCTTTTTCCTGTTTTCCTTGTTATAGCGTTACTTATTAAGTTAGAAGATCCTAAGGGTTCCATTCTTTTTAAGCAGGTTCGTGTTGGGAAAAATGAAAAGGAGTTTGGAATGTATAAATTTCGTTCCATGGTGACAGATGCAGAAGAGCGATTAAAGGATTTATTAGAACATAATGAAGTATCAGGGGCAATGTTTAAAATGAAAGAAGACCCCCGTGTCACGAAAATTGGCAAGTTTATTCGGAAAACGAGTATCGATGAATTACCACAATTATTAAATGTACTAAAAGGTGAAATGAGTTTAGTTGGACCGCGTCCACCGCTTCCAAGAGAGGTAAAAGAATATACTTTGTATGATAAACAGAGATTGCTTGTTACACCAGGTTGTACAGGACTATGGCAAGTTACAGAGAGAAATAGTGTTGGTTTTGCAGAGATGGTGGAATTAGATTTAACTTATATTAAAAAGCGTAATATTAGGTTTGATTGTAAGTTAATATTAAAGACGGTATTAGTTTTAGTTGGTTCAAAAGATGCCTATTGATGAATAGTTCAATTAATAGGTCAGATTTAAAAAGTGGTAGTTGGTACACTAACTTGTATTTAAGTATAAAATGTCTGCAAGGGAGATTTTTAATATGAATATAGCGGTAGTAGGGACTGGATACGTAGGTCTAGTGACAGGTGTAGGTTTATCAGAAGTAGGACATAGTGTTACTTGTATTGATATGGATGAAAAAAAAGTGGAGAAAATGCAAGATGGGCAATCACCAATTTATGAGCCTGGTTTAGATGAGTTAATGCTGAAAAACATCGAGGCTGGACGCTTAAATTTTACTACAGACCATCTAACAGCATTTAAGGAAGCTCAAGTCATTTATATAGCGGTAGGTACTCCTGAAAATGAAGATGGAACAGCAAACTTAACTTATGTTAATCAAGTTATAGAACAAATTGCTCAAAATGTAAAACGAGATATTATAGTAGTAACAAAAAGTACAGTACCTGTAGGAACTAATCATTATATTAAAGGTAGATTAAAAGAGTTATTAGTGGAAGGTATTAAAATTGAGGTAGTATCAAATCCAGAGTTCCTTCGAGAAGGATCTGCCGTTTATGATATATTCAACGGTGATCGTATTGTAATTGGTGCTGAATGTGATGAAGCATTAGAAGTAATGCGTAAGGTTAATAAACCTTTTGGTATTCCTATATATGAAACCGATATTTGTAGTGCTGAAATGATTAAATACGCCTCTAATGCATTTTTAGCTACAAAAATTAGTTTTATTAATGAAATTGCTAACGTATGTGAAAAAGTAGGTGCTGATGTAGAGAAGGTAGCCCTTGGAATGGGATTAGATAGCCGTGTTGGTAATCAATTCTTAAAAGCTGGAATTGGTTATGGGGGCTCTTGTTTCCCAAAAGATACAAAGGCACTTAAAAAAATCGCAGAAAATGTAGACTATGATTTTAGCTTGTTAAGTTCGGTTATTCAATTTAACAATAAGCAACAAAGGAAGTTACTTGATCAGGCTATAAAGGATTTTGGGACATTAGAAGGAAAAAAAGTAGGTATATTAGGACTAACTTTTAAGCCTAATACAGATGATATGCGAGAAGCAGCTTCATTAGTTATTATCCCAGAACTTATAGAAATGGGTGCACATGTAAAAGCTTATGATCCAATAGCAATTGATAATGCAAAGAAAATCTTACCTAGTACAATAGAATATGTGAATGAAGTAATAGAAGCGATTAAAGATACAGAAATTGTATTTATTTTAACAGAATGGGATGAAATTAAATCCATACCATTAGAAAAATTTGGAATAGAAATGAAAGATCCAAATATATATGATGGCAGAAATTGTTTTGGAATTGAAGCTGTGAAGAATAGTGATATAAACTATTTTTCAGTAGGAAGAGAAGCTATTAAAAGAAGCAGTGTAAGGGTTTAGTTTAAATTGTAATTTTTAACTAGAGATTTGTAAAAAAGTTAGTAGTAATTATATAAGGTATATGAAGGAGGGGGAATATTGAAAATATGTTTTGCTGCTTCATCAGGGGGACATCTAGAGCAATTAATGATGCTACATCCAATGATGAAAGATCATGATAGTTTTATTTTGACAGAGAAGACAAATTACCAATTTAATTCAAAAGGCATTAAGTCTTATGATGTCATTCAAATTAATAGAAGGGAATTCTCCTTCTTTTTTAAATTTATTATTTTAGTTTTTCAGTCTATATTTATTTTATTGAAAGAGAAACCGGATGTTGTTATCTCTACTGGAGCATTAGCAACAGTGCCCATGTGTTTATTAGCTAAGTTGTTTAAGAAGAAATTAATTTTTATAGAATCCTTCTCTAAAATCACTTCACCGACTATTACAGGTAAATTGATGTATAAGTATGCAGATTTATTCTTAGTGCAATGGGAAGATATGAAACAATTTTATCCAGATGCAACTTATGGAGGCGGAATATATTGATTTTTGTAACAGTAGGTTCCCAAAAATTCCAATTTAATAGATTGTTAGAAGAAGTTGATCGTTTAGTTGAAGAAAAAAAAATAAAACCAGATGAAGTGTTTGCTCAAATTGGTTATTCAACATACGAACCACGTTATTACTCATACAAGAAATTTTTAAATAAAGAAGAATTTTTGGATTTAATGTTTAAAAGTGAAATAGTGATTACTCATGGAGGAACAGGTTCTATTATAAACGGGGTAAAACAAGAAAAGAAAGTAATAGGTGTTCCTCGAACTGTAGAATATGGTGAACATGTAGACAATCACCAATTTGAAATAATTGAGCAATTCACAAATTCAAACTTAATATATGGAATTTCAGATGTTAAAGAACTAGAAAAATCATTAGATGTTGTGAAAGAAATGAATTTCAAAAAATATCAATCTAATACTAGTAATATTATTGATATACTTGAGACGTTTTTAAAAAAGACTCTATGATGCATATAACTAAAAATATATAGAAATAGGTGAGCGAATGAAAGTTATCATGATTGGATCTCACATACGTGTAACAGGTGGGATTACCAGAGTGGTAAAGAACTATATACAAGCGGGCCTTAATGAGAAAACTGATTTAGAATATTTTCCAACTTATTATGGTAGTAATCATTTTGTAAATATAGTTTATTTTATAATTCAATATGTAAAGTTGTTCTTTAAACTTAATATACTAAAAAGGAAATATGATATAGCTCATATTCATATGTCGTATAGAGGAAGTTTTATTCGAAAAAGTAAAATTATAAAGATGTTGCATAAGAATGGTATTCCAATTGTATTACATATGCATGGCTCTCAATTTAAAGATTTTTATAATGAGAGTTCGGATAAAAGAAAGAAAGATATTGTGGATACATTAAACAAGGTAACCGTGATATTAGCTTTAGGAGAGCAGTGGAAAGAATACTATAAATCAATTAGTACAGCGAAAGTGGTTTCTTTAGATAATGCAGTTTTTCCGAAAAACGTCAGCAGCAATTCCCAGGATGCGGTTTATATCACAACAATGGGAGTGCTTTCTCAAAGAAAAGGTACATATGATTTGATTGAGGTAGGCGCTAAATTAAAAGGAAAAATAGATAACAAATATAAATTTGTTTTAGCCGGTGATGGAGAAATCGATAAGGTCAAAAAGAAAATTGCTGAAATGGAATTAGAAGATTTGTTTGTTGTTCCAGGTTGGATATCAGATGAGACTAAGATAGAAGAAATTTATCGAAAAAGTGCCATTTATGTACTACCATCCTATAATGAAGGCATGCCAATGTCTATATTAGAAGCAATGAGTTACGGTTTACCTGTTATATCTACCGATGTTGGTTCTATAGCTTCTGTTGTAGAAGAAGATAATGGATTGGTGATAAAACCGGGAGATGTAAGCACATTGGCTAATAATATTATTTATTTGTTAAATAATAAGTCACATATAGAAAAAATAGGCGAAAATAATGCAGAAAAAATACGTACAAAATATAATGTCTACAACTCATTAGATAAGATGTGTGGTTTGTATGAAGATATTGTAAAAAAAAAATATAAATAAAATTTTGATTAAAGTGAGTTGAAAATGATGCCAGGATTCTTTGGTTTTATTTCAAATAATAAAAGTGTTTTAAATAATGAGCTGGATATGTATGAAATTGTAGATAAAAGCAATGATTTAATACAAGAAGAAATTGAACTTCAGGGTTCTGGAATATATGGGAAAATTTTTAGGAATGCTGTGAATAAGTTTAGTTTCGATAAAGCTTTTTATAGTGATCAGAAGAATCTTATTGCCATTGATGGAGTAGTTTTAAACAAGCATGATTTATGTGAAAAGTATGATGTTAGTGAAAATAAAATATTAAACTTAATTAAAAAGATGTCGATTGAAGATTCTGAAACTTTCTTCCGACAATTCAGGGGGACTTTTGCAGGAGTTTTTTGGGATAAGGAGACGAATAAATTAAACGTATTTACAAATCATATTGGTGATAAGGAAGTTTTTTATTACCTATGTAAGGAAAGCCAAGTTTTCTATTTCTCAACTGATTTTAAATCTCTTATAAAGATGGTTCATGAACAAACAAGTAGACAGTTTAAGATTAATAATAATGCAGCTTATAGTTTAATGGTACATTCTCATGTACTATGTAATGAAACGTTATTTGAAGATGTATATAGGTTAACACCAGGGCACTATATTCAATATTCTAATGGTACTATCGAAAAGGAGTGTTATTATGCCATAGATAATACTCCTATTAGTATTTCAAAAGAAGAGGCTTTAGCTGGGCTGGATACTTTGTTTAGAAATGCTGTGAAAAGAGTTTTTGAGAAAGATTTGGAATATGGATATAAACATCTAGTTGCTCTAAGTGGTGGCTTAGATTCTCGAATGACTGCTTGGGTGGGGCATAATATGGGATACACCAATATGTTGAATTACACGTTTTCACAAACTGATTATTTAGACGAGACGGTGCCCAAAGAAATTACTGATACGCTAAAAAGTGAATGGATGTTTAAAGCTTTAGATAATGGTACATATCTTTACAAGTATTTTGATGAATCAGTTAAGATATCCGGTGCTAGAAGCCAGTCATGTACCATTTCTCATACACTTAGTATGCTTAGTAATCTTAATTTAAAAGAATATGGACTTGTTCATACAGGACAACTTGGGGATGTAATAATTGGTACTTTTTATGATCAGGGAAGGAAACAAAATTTCAAACCTGGATCTGGAGCGTATTCTACTAAACTGCTGGATAGGGTTCAATACACTGAAGAGAAAGCTGTACATTTAGAGGATCAAGAGATATTTAAATTTTATAATAGAGGTTTTACAGGAGTAAATATAGGACTAAAACCTATGTTTCTCTATACAGAAACAACATCGCCATTTTTAGATGTAGATTTTCTAGATTTTTGTTTATCTTTACCATTAGAGTATAGAAGCGGACATAAGATTTACATTGAGTGGATAAATAAGTTTTATCCTGAAGCAGCAGATTTCATTTATGAAAAGGTAAAAGGGAAAATTAATCGAAAGACGATTACAGTTCAAGGCATACCAGTTCCATGGACGAGCGTTCCGGCGGCGGCAGTAAAATTAATTAAGAATAAATTAGGCTTAAAGTTAAGTTCAAAAAAACATATGCATCCGATGGATTATTGGTATCAAAATAATAAAAATCTAAGAGATTTTTATGAGGAAAAATATAATGAAAATATTAACTTATTAACTGAAGAAAGCCTAAGAAAAGATTGTGAGTTTTTATTTAGAGAAGGAAATACTCTCGAAAAAGATCAAGTAGTTACATTATTAGGTTTTTTAAAACAAATGGATATTTATATTAAATAGTAATGGTAATTTTGTTGTTAGAAACAGAATAATGTATTTAGAAATAAAGGTGTATTACTGAAGTATATGGTTAACTATTAGATAAGGAATAATGAAAAAGATTTTTCACTTTGAAAATCGTTTATAAAGTAGAATTATTGATTGTTTTTAACAAGGAAACAATATGAGTATAATTTATACGCAATTAAAATAGTTCAAGGAAAATAAAATGGATAGGATATAGTAATGAATAAATTAATTATATACGGTGTGTTTTTATCCTCGTTTTTCTTTATAGTAGGTAATAGATTTAATAACACATATATATACCCTTCTGGTATATTATGCTTTATGTATATTGCATATACTTTGTTAAATTTATTAAAGGTAGGAAGTTTAAGAGTTAATTTACCCAAAAGGGAATTGACTCTGATATTATTTCTAATAACATATATGTTATTTACCTTTTTTATAGGTTTATACATAGGATTAGAAAATAAGTCAATATATAAGGTGTTTTTTGATAATTTATATATATTTACTTTTATACTTATGCTTACTACCTTCTCATGGACGGATGATTTTTCTATGAAATTGTCTAAGATGGTGAGTTATTCATTTATAGCTATGGGATTAATAGGTATTTTTCTATATATAAAAGGAATCTATGGGCTGGGCATCAGATTCAGTTCACCATATTTTACTGTTTTTGACGAAAATACAATGATGCACTATTTTAGTGAGGTTAGATTTCAATCAGTTTTTTCGCAAAAAACGAAATATGCATTTTATTGTTTAACAGGAATGTTTATACTTAAAACTAATTCTCATCTAGATGTAAAAATACGTTGGATAGGGATAATAATATTAGCTATTAACGTTGTTTTGACAAATTCAATAATGTCCCTTGGAGCGATGGTTGTATTAATGGTAACATTTATTGAGTATAAAAAAATTAATAAATATTTTAGATACCTTATTGTTCTTGTTACGATTTTAGGAGCAATTATATGTAGTTTCATAGTATTTAATTATACTGCAGACGTGCGGGATTTAAGTAGCTGGGGATCTAGGAAGTATATTTGGGAAGGTGCATTGGATTTACTAAGACAACATCCTAATGGTGTAATAGATAACTGGTATTTATACAAAATAAATATTTATTTCCAAGGTGCACACAATGTATTTTTAAATGAATTTCTTGATTATGGAATTATAGGAGGAGGATTATTCTTAATAATCTATTGTCTTATTTTCTATAATTTATTTAAGATTAGCAAAGAAACAATTGGATTCTTTTTAGTCACTACAATATTATTTATGGTTGACAATATACTATATTGGGAAATTGTTCCTGTGTTTTGGTTATCTTATTTGATAGTCAAAATTAATTTAACAAATAATCGCCCGCATCAAATATAGGGATTTTAGAAATTTAATCATGATTTTTATACTAAAAGGTAGCAAAAATAATTCATTGCTACCTTTTAGTATAATTAAAAATTTGTAAGGAATTTCAAGAGGTATATAAATATGAAAAAAATGTTACTTATTCCAAAGGGGCAGTATGGATATAATACGGACTATTTAAAAATGGTGAATTATTTATCGAAACATAACGTCCATGTTGATATTTTATGTTTTGATAATAACCGTTTGAGAGTAAATCTCCCGGAAAATGTTAATGTTAAGTACATTAACATTAGTAAAAATAGAATAATAAATTATCTAAAATATAATATAGAGATAATTAAATTTATTTTAAAGAATAGAAAAGAATATAATTGGATTATCGTTAGTGGGACAATAGAATACTGTGGATATATTCCGTTGTTATTGAGAAAATTCACCTCAAAAGCAAATTGGATTATGGATATTCGAACTGGAGCGGTGTTTTCCAGTGAAAAGAAAAGGCATTTTTATGATAATGCTATGAAATGGTCTACGAAGTTCTTTGACCATATAACAGTTATTTCAGATTTATTGGCGAAAAAATTACAGATATCTAAATATACATTATTACCCTTAGGCGCAGATCGTATTGTGGATATTAGGGAGAAAAAAGTGAATACAGAGAAAATAAAATTTCTTTATGTAGGGACTTTTGAAAATAGAAATCTTGAAAATGTTATTAAAGCATATGATATTTTTTGTACAAAAAACGACAATCAAATTCAAACTAGTTTGGATGTAGTTGGTTCTGCATACACGGAAAAGTATCAGCAAAGAGTTATGGAAGCAATAGAGAACGTTAAAAATAAGGGTAATATTCAATATCACGGTAGAAAAAATCATGATGAAATAATAAACCTTTTCAAGGAAGCTGCGGTAGGTTTTTCTTATGTCCCCATTACGGATTATTATGATGTACAACCTCCTACCAAAACATATGAATATATTATTAATGGAATAGTATGTATAGGAACTAATACAAAAGCCAATGCAGAAATTATTAATGATAGGAATGGGATACTGATTAATGAGGACATTAATAGTATTGTTGAAGGAATAGAAAAAGTCTCTAAAGAAATTTGTAAATATGATATTTTACAGTTGTCGCAAACAGTGGAAAATTATGAGTGGGACAAAATAGAGTATCGATTTCATGAGTTTTTAAAAGAAATAGATATAAAATAATAGATTGAAAATAGAAGTTTACGTAGATGTGGTAATCTATTGAATAATTTATTATAGTTTGCATAGGTAGTTTCCGAAAAATAGAAATTAATTCTATAAGGTTGGTTGAAGACAATGAAAAATATATTATTTGTAATCCCTTATTTAGGTGGAGGGGGAGCAGAGAGAGTACTAATAGATTTAATAAATACATTAAATAAAAAAAATATATATAATATAACAATTTTTACAATTGGTAGTGGTATATTAGATGATCAATTAGATAAAGAAATAAGACATGTGAAATTATTTAATGTAGATTTAGCTAACCAAGATATAATATCAAAAATTAAAATAAGATTAATTCTTAAATTTCTTAAGATTTTAAGTCCATCTAAAATGAGAAAGTTTATTAGTATTTTTTTAAAAGAATCATTTGATATTGAAGTAGCTTTTTTAGAAGGATTCCCTATAAAATTTGTGTCACAAAGCTCTGCAATGAAAATAGGTTGGATTCATACAGATTTGAAGAGGTTTAATTATTGTAGAGCGTATTTTAAAAATAAAATTAATGAATTGGATACTTATTCAAGTATGAATAAATTAATTTTTGTTTCGGAAACATCTAAGGTAGGTTACTTGGAGTATTTCGAAGGAATTAGAAATCAAGATAATTTATATGTATTAAAAAATATATTAAATATAGAAAGGATTATGTCTTTATCTAAAGAGGAAATTGAATTTGATTTTAAATATATTTGTAGTGTAGGTAGATTGAGTGAGGAAAAAGGATTCGACCGTTTAATTGAAAGTTATTATAAATTAAAAAAGGAAGGAGAAATTGGAGACCTTAAACTGCTAATCATAGGTAGTGGAAAAGATGAAAATAAGCTAAATGAACTTGTTAGAAAGTTAAAATTAGAAGAATATATTATATTTGTACCATTTAGTAAAAATCCATATAAGTATATTAAAAATAGTGAATTTTTCGTTTCATCTTCTAGGGTGGAGGGCTATCCTACAGTTGTTCTAGAAGCATTGGTACTAAAAAAGATAGTTGTTGCTACGGATACAGGGGCTTCTAGTATTTTGAATAACGGAGAGTTTGGATTAGTAGTTTCAAATAATACAGATGGAATAATAAAAGGAATTAAAGAAGTAATGGATAGGAATTCTGTATATGCTAGGAAGGCGTTGTTGGGAGAAAAGATGGTGTTAAATGAAAATAAGGAGAAATTAGAAAGAATTATAGAAGTAATTAATGGTTATAAAATGTAATATTAGTAAATATAAGTAGGGTGGAAAAAACTTTATAGGGAAAGTCTAATATAAATTTAAGGAAAAAATGAAAAATTAAAAGAAAATTAGATTTTAGAAGTAGTTATGAAGTGTTTATAAGAATATCTCATCTAATACAATGGTTGCTGGGAATTCTGCTAAAGCAATTAGTAAAACAAGTAAATCCATTATTAAACAGAAAAAGGAATGTAAGAAAATCATTTGTTTGATGAAAGTTATACTTTAGGTGGTAATATTACTAACGAAAAAAGAAATGAGAAAAACATTACAAAATGGGATTTTTAAAATGAAAATTAATTTAGTATGTTGGGATTATAGGAGGAAAATTCTTGAAAAAGATTTTATTTGTTATTGGACAACTAGGAGCAGGTGGAGCTGAGAGGGTTCTTATAGATGTTGCAAATAACTTATCAAATAATAAAGAGTATTCCATAACAATTTTTACATTTTGTAAAAATAAACTAGATAATCAGCTCTCCAGAAGGGTGAATCATATTAGTTTATTCAATATAAATGCACAATCGAGAAAAATTAGTGATAGAATTCTAAATCGTATTGTGGTCACTAATTTATTTAGATTACTTGAAAAAATTAGTGCAAATTATATAAGGAAAATTATAGGTACACGTGTGAAAGGAACATATGATATCGAAATAGGATTTGTTGAGGGATTACCAATAAAAATAGTATCTTCTTCAAAATATATCAAATCTTCAAAACGCATTGGCTGGATTCATACAGATTTAAGTAGGCATAATCATGCCGAAAAATTTTTTGAAAGCCATTCAAAGGAAACTGAAACGTATAATAATGTAAACAGTATGGTTTTTGTTTCGGAGCAATCAAAAGATGGATACAAAAACTACTTTAAGGAATATCATAAAAATAGCTTTGTTATTCCAAACTTTATAGATTGTGATCGTATTAGAAAGTTATCTGAAGAGAAATGTGAATTGAATTTTAAATATATTTGTTCTGTGGGACGGTTGGTGAAGGAAAAAGGTTTTGATAGGTTAATTACAGCATACACATTACTCCGTAAAGAAGGGAAATTGAAAGATACAAAGTTGGTAATTATCGGAAGTGGTTATGAAGAGAACAATTTAAAAAATTTAGCTACTGATTTAGGTGTTGTAAATGATGTTGTATTTATTCCCTTTACGGAAAACCCATATAAGTATATTAAAAATAGTGAGTTTTTTATATCTTCATCGAGAGTTGAAGGGTATTCCTTAGTTGTAGCAGAAGCAATTCTTTTAGAGGTTCCAGTGGTGTCAACAAGGACTGGAACGGTTAGCATACTTGGTGAAAGTGAGTATGGTTTGATTGTAGATAACACAACAGAAGGTATTATCGAAGGGGTAAAGCAGTTAACTAGCGATATTCATTCCTTTAAATGTAGGGCAAGTAAAGGAAGTATAGAGGTTGAAACAATTAATCGAGAAAATATGAAAAAAGTAATTTCTTTAATTGAGAACTAAGTGCAGAAAATATTAAACATGAGAGATGTGTCATAAATCATGAGTAGTTTAACCAGAAATACAATTTATAGTTTTATAAATCAAATAGTATTATTAATTATACCTTTTATAACTTTTCCTTATATTTCGAGAGTATTAGGACCAGGAAACTATGGAACTATTAATTATGCAACTAGTATAGTAACTATTTTTGCCGTATTTGCGGGAACAGGATTAATTGGATATGCAACACGTGAAATAGCTATAGTTAGTAATGATAAAGAAAAACTAAGTTTGAAATTTCAAGAATTATTTATTATACAACTAGTATTAACAATTATTATGTTGTGTTTATACGGAGCGTTTTTATTTAATAATACAGAAATGAGAAGTGAATTTCTCATCTTCTTTATTACGGGATTAACAATGTTAACTAATTTATTTACTTTTCAATGGTTTTTTGTGGGTATAGAAAAATTCAAGTATATTACAACACGTGATCTTGTGGTGAAAATTATTTTTGTTCTTTGTGTATTTATATTCATCAAAGAACAAAATGATTACCTATTATATGTTGTATTAAATTTGGGGAGTTTTATGCTGACGGCTTCTTTAAACAGTTGGTATTTATTAAAGTTTATTAAACTGAAAAAAGGAAAAGTATCTTTAAAAAACCACCTAAAACCAGTGCTTTTAGCATTAGTCATTTCGTTTATAAGTACAGTTACATTACAATTAAATTCAGTTCTCTTAGGAACCATTGCTGTAAAGGCAAAATTAGGAGTTTATAATGTGGGTATAAAAATGACAACAATGTTAGTAGCTATTGTTTCAAATGCGTTTGCTGTATTATTACCAAGGCTTAGTTATTTGAATAGTAATGATGACCATAGCTCACAGCAGAAAATCTTAAATAAGAGTGGACATTTTTTAGGCATTGTTTCAATACCAGCATGCATTGGTTTTATTTTATATTCAAATCTAATAATAAAAACTCTCTTTGGGCAGTCTTATTCAGGCGCTATAATAGTATCACAAATTACATCAGTATGTTTAGTAATAATGCCACTGGTAGCAATTTATGCATATTATTTGTATTCTGCTAGCAAAGAACATATATCCATATATGCCATGATAATAGCCTTAGTTATTAATGTTATTGCAAATATTATTTTGACAACAAAGTATTTTGTCGTTGGTGCAGCGATTACATTTGTATTAACAGAGTTCTCTAAGCTAGTGGTTTATTATTTCTTTTTAAGAAGATTGGGTATGAATTCTAGGTTGTTTTCAAAGAATTACTTATCATATTGCTTTATATCTATTATAACAATTGTAGTACCGTATATAATATTTAGCCCTAAAGGGATATTTTCATCTGTATTTACTATAATAGGTAGTGTTATTCTTTATTTTATTTCATTGGGAATACTTAAGGATAAGTATTTTATGGATTGTGTCCAGATTATAAAAAATATGTTGGTACGTAGAGGAAGTAAATAAATTTTGACAATATAAGATTGACTACTTTAATAGATAACTGATAAATTAAGATATGAAATGGATTATAAGAATATAAAGAAGGTATAAAATATGAAAAAGAAAATTATATTTTGGATTCTAGGTATTGTTGGGGTTCTTATCGTTGCAGGTGGTGCATATGCATATAGCGTTTATTCTAATGTGTCTAATACTTTAGATGCGGTGCATAAACCGCTAGAACGTGATAAGTCTGAAAAACGTGATCAAAAAGTAGATGTTGCAGATAAAAAGCCTATTTCTATTTTATTAATGGGAACAGATCAAAGAGAAAGTGAAACATCAAGATCTGATTCATTGATGTTATTTACTTTGAATCCTCAAAAAAAATCAATGAAGATTACAAGTATTCCCCGTGATACTTATACAGAAATCATTGGTAAAGGTAAAAAAGATAAGATTAACCATGCTTATGCTTTTGGTGGTATTGATATGGCTGTAAAAACAACGGAGAATTTTCTTAATGTACCAGTCGATCATTACATTGAAGTGAATATGGCTGGTTTTAAAGATATTGTGGATGCTGTTGGTGGCGTTGATGTAAATAACGATTTAGATTTTACATCAAGGGATACACACTTTGCTAAAGGTGAAATTCATTTAGATGGTGAAAAAGCTTTAAAATATACTCGTATGCGTTATGAAGATCCACGCGGTGACTTCGGTCGTCAAATGCGCCAACGTCAAGTTATTCAAGCTGTAATTAAAAAGGGCGCAAGTGTATCGTCTCTATCAAGCTACGGTGATGTATTAAAAGCAATTGAGAAAAACGTAAAAACAAGTTTAACGCAAGATCAAATGTTTGATATTCAAAAGAATTATAAAGATTGCATGCAGAATAGTGAAGAGATTCAAATCCCAGGTGACGGCCACAAAGCCGCCGATGGTATTTGGTACTATTATGTTCCAGATGCAGCAAAACAAGATTTAACGAATAAATTAAAAGCGCATCTTGAATTAACTAAGTAATATGTAACAACCCAACTCCTTTGGAAGGAGTTGGGTTTATTTTTGCGTGAATTTATATTAGTATTATATATTGTGAGATTAATAGATGAGGTGAATCGATGAATAAGAAAGCGGTACTTGTCCTTGTTATTTTTGTATTGTTTGTCGCTTCGATTGTGAGTGGTAAATTGTACTGGAATAAGAAGATTGCGAATGCAACAGGACAAACGAGTGAAGTAACGAAAACAAAGGATGAAGTGAAAGATAGCGGAGCGAAGAAAGAAGAGAAAAAAGAAGAGAAAAAACAAGATGCGAAATCATCTTTTAATGAGGCATACGCGAAGAACTTGCCAGATGCAGTGAAAGAGAAGTTAAAGAAAGCGGCTGAGGATAAAAAGGCAGTAAACCTTGTTATTGTTGGTGACGAAGCTTCTTCATCTGAAAAAAGTGCTTGGGCAGCTAAGTTAACTGCGAATTTAGAAACTGCTTATGGTAAAGGTTTATGGAATGTGACTGTAAAGGAATATAAGGGTGAAAGCACAGAAGAGTTAATTACGAATAAACGTGATAAAGAGATTGGGAAAGAGAATCCAGATGTGATTTTATTTGAACCGCCGTTTATTACTGATAATGGTAAAACTGGTAATGGAAACTCTGTTGTGAATACACAGAAGTTCGTTCAAGCACTTTCTACTAGTGCAAAGGGTGCTACGATTATGATTCAACCATCAAATCCAGTGTATGGTGCGAAGAATTATCCGAAATCGATTGAAGCATTAAAACAATTTGCGACGCAAAATAATTATACATATATTGATCATTGGGGAGCATGGCCGGATGCAACAACAAAGGCTATTTTACCGTACTTACAAGAAGAATTTGGTTTCCCAAATGCTAAAGGTCATGATGTTTGGGCTCAATATGTAACGGATTATTTCATAGCTAAATAAAATCTGTGAGAAGAAAATCATTTGTTTTAATAAAGGATAAATGATTTTCTTTTTTATTAAGGTTTAATAATATTGGAGGTTTAATTATGGCAATACTTGTAACAGGTGGAGCAGGATATATTGGTAGTCATACATGTGTAGAATTACTAAATAGCGGTTACGAAATTATAGTAGTGGATAATCTTTCGAATAGCTCGGTAGAATCTATAAATCGAGTGAAAGAAATAACAGGAAAACAATTTAAGTTTTATAAAGAAGATGTTTTAAATCGCGAAGCGCTTGACGCAATTTTTGAAGAAAATTCAATTGAAGCAGTTATTCACTTTGCAGGATTTAAAGCTGTAG
>Ga0209463_1001009_pt1 | contig 18344 bp, 16 predicted proteins | sample AgamicMgSfrz_FD_187169 | JGI IMG/M metagenome (GOLD analysis project Ga0209463, IMG submission 187169) | Agave microbial communities from Guanajuato, Mexico - Mg.Sf.rz (SPAdes) (version 2) | ecosystem: Host-associated > Plants > Phyllosphere > Phylloplane/Leaf | place: Guanajuato, Mexico... | reverse complement strand
TTTGAAAAGGTTACATGTCCATGAAGTAGAAGAGTACGGAGAATCAGAGTTGATTTGTACGTTAAAAGGTTTAAATTTAATATGTGTAAAATGTCATGCTTTTCATCATTTAGGAAGAACTTTCGGTACTCTTAACAAGGATCAAATTGAAGACTTGATGAATCATTTTACAGCGGTAAATAATTGCACGGAACAGGATTTTAAAGAGTATTATAGATTTGTTCGAGATCAAAAGCGTCAAAACGCACCCTCGATTCTTGAGCTTTTAGAAACATTCAATGAAGAGAATACACTCAAATTTTTTATTGACGGAAATATACCCTATAAAGAAGACGTCATATCACAATTAAAGAAAAAGGGTTTGTATAGAGAAATTGAAAATAAGAGACTCATAAGCGAACATTTTGTAAGATATATTCTCAAAGGTGAGAAATTTAATTTCAATGATTTTAAAACTCAGGAAGAATGGGACAACTATACAGCTGATCTAGAGGAGTATGTAAAAGGTAAAAAGTCTAACAAAAAGTGATGCAGATGAGGTTAAAGATTTAAATGTTATAAAAACTGTACATAGGCTAGAGCATAACCTGTTTACAAAGAACAACTAGGTTATACTAAACCCTTATCACGATGGTGATGGAATTGGCTTTGATCAGTAATAAACTCATTAGGTTGAGTATAAAAAGGTATTAACTATGAGTACAAGCACTCTTCTTCATAGAGGAGTGCTTTTTATAATGGATTAGAAAAGAAAAAATAACCAATTAATTCAACAGAAAAAACAGCTTTAATGATTATAAACGTGGCTTCAGTCACGGAATTATCGTAGGGATGCTTTTAATAGCAAGAGAGCTTGTATCTAATGCTATATATAGTCAAAATGTACAAGTCAAACATAATACCTATTAAAACCAGAATTTTATTAGTAATTATAAGATGGATGGGAGAGGTTTATATAACAAGGGATGTGTAAGGAGAAAAGTTTCCATATAATTATCCATTACTTAAATTAGGAAGCCTCTTAGACTACTTTCAATTAATCCAATGCCATTTCCATTTCCATAATACACAGCGAGTGGTAAATAAGATGAATCGTAGTAAGTAGGGGGGTACTTTCCACTATATCACTAGTGTCTAAATAATAGGATACCTATCAGTAGGCTCATCCACACGCCACTAGAATTATTTTCTGCTGACAATAAAGTGTCTCATTTCGGACACTTCATGACATCCAAAAAAGGAGAGACTATTATAAATGAGTCAGATCTAAGAAGCTCCCAAAATTTTTGGGGAGCTTTTATTTTATTTAGTGGTTGTTTTCATACTTATACATATTATTTTTTCTTCAATTATTTTCTCCATTGGATTTTTAAAAATAAAACAAAAAGATATATTTCAATACTTTATTTTAAAGATAAAGTCGATATTGTCGCTTTGTGTAAGGAGGATTATTTACTTTTAATTCTTTAATTGCAATACTTTATGTTTAATATTCAGAAAAAAAGAAAAAAACAGTTAGATTAAATAGTTATTTTAAGATATATTTATTGTCTAGCTTTAATAAGATCATGCAATAAAAGGAGATCGGTATAATTAGGTGAAAAAGAGAAATAAAGACCAAATATTAGAAGATTAATCATGATATATACACTTGATTTTTAGATAACACTTTTAGGAATTTTATTTAGTAAAATAAAAACATCGACTAAAATGAAAAAAATTAGTAAAAGGACGAACGAGATGAGTATAAATATAGAAAACTACGATTATGTTGAAAAATGTTTAAGGATGCCTTATGCAAAAAAAGTGGGATACTTTACAGTTAACGATGAAAAAGTTCATGTTGCTATTTACGAACATGGATGGTGTTATTTTAATAAGACACAGCAAGAACTCGTGGATAACCATTTAGGAAGTTTCACTATTAATAATTTCGTTGAGATTCCAAGAGCCATTGTCAGCGAAGCTAATTTACAAATTGGTGAAACCAATCTACAATGCTCAGTATTAAGTGATGGTCGACGTGTTATTAAAGATACTAGTTTATTTAAAGCACTTGATCGTAAAAGAAAAGGCGAAACAAGAATAGAAGGATTTCCTCCTATTATCGGTTCAAAAGCATTAGCAGCTCTTTTGATGGAGATGTATCCAGAACACTTATCTTCCATTACCCCTTTTGAAGTTGCTCAATTCAATGGAAAAACTGGAAAGTGGTACGATGCAAATACTATCCCTATTATCTGTGATATGTATATGGAGGCTGAAAAAAAGGGATTAATAATTTCTTCGCAACAACATGTGCTTGATAAGGCAAAAACTTTACTACGTTCTCTTGCCAGAGTAGGCATTACTGCTCTAATTGACGAAGCAACCGATTACCAGAGCATTAGAGGTAAAGATGAATTGCAAGTCCTATTGCAAAAGTTCATTTCTGAAGAATTAAGAAGTTACTCTAAACAATTTGATAGTGAATATTTTGAACAAATTTTCCGTATTTATGGTAAATCTTTTGATCCAACCACAAATAAAAGACCCAAATTTTTTGCTTGGTTTACTAGGACATATGTTTATAATATGCTTCCTTCACGGGTTTTGGGGAAGTTAGACAATATAAATCCTATCATTTATGACAGTAAAAATAAGCGTTCAAGTCGTAAATCTAAGGTGTACCAACATCTTTCTGAAGAAGGTATTCATTATCTGAAAAATCATTTAGAATCACTTATTCTTGTTATGAAGCTCTCTTCGGATAAAGATGATTTTAAAGAAAAATTTAGCCTTGTTTTTGCTGATCAAATTAAGCAAATCGAGAGAATGAAATAAGGTGTTTATTAAGTTACTATTAAACATATTTAAGAAAGTGAATTTTAGGAAGTACTTAATCACTATCTTTAAAAAGAGCAGCTGAAGCTGTTCTTTTATGTTTTTGATAAGCAAATATAAAATTTTTCACAATTTATATATAAGCAATGAACCACATTTTATAGCATTTTAGTACGCTGGCTTACATAATACTGTTGCAAAAACTTCCGATACGAGGCAGATATTTTATGCTGATAGCACCAGAAAAAGATGTTGTCTTCCATTATTTATATGAGAGATATCGAAGCTATATTGAATTTGGAAATTTCAAGGGCAGATACTATTATTAAAAGTGATTTTAAAAATCACATAAAATTTATCTGAAAAGCATTGACTTACATATGTAAGTCATGGCATACTCTATATTGACTTACATATGTAAGTCTTAAAAGAATGAGGAGTGGTTACGATTATCGGTTTAGAAGAAATTCTTAAAGTATTTAATTTCAATGCCAATCAAATAGCCAAAGAAATTGGTGTAAGCAGACAAACCGTTTATGACTGGTTAAAGGGAAAGCGAAAGATTCCAAAGGAGCGGATTGACCAACTGGCTGAAATTCCAAACTTCAAGTATGTCAATAAGGAGTTATTTCAAAAGGTATTAGATGATGTGGATGAGATAGAGATTGAGATTGCACGTAGCAAATACTTGTCGGACAGAGATTCTACAGAGGTAGAGGATGAATTCTATGGAATTCCTGTTCCAATTGACCCTTATGCAGAAGATAGACAAATGTTAATGGAACTAAAGGATATAGTGAAGGAGATAGAAAGGGCAAAAACATTAGTATTTAATGGGGATTATCTAGAGGGGGCATACACCTCAATTGGCGAGAGGTATTTAGGTGCTTTGGCTACACTGAATAATATATTTGAGCAGGATGATGCTAAGAAAATAGATATTGCTATTGAATTTCTTTCCTTAGTTATTGCTAAAAATGAACTAACAGATGAAATGGTTAAAGATGCAAAAAAAATACTACAGAAGCAATATACCGATGGTAAGACGAAGGTGGATGAAAATAATACTTGATACAATTAAGTATTTATCCACGTTTTGCGGAAATGAAATTGACCTAATCATCAACGTAAAGTATTGAGTGGAGATAGATACCTATCGTTTAAAATGAAGTTAAAACTGGAGTATTACTACCTATACCAACTAGAGTAAAACGAGAATAACGAGTGCAACCCGAATCTAAATGACGCTAAGGAGGCTATCAATTTAGAAAGAGGGCATAATTGTGTTAAATAATGATAAAAGAAAGAAATGCAGCAAATGCCAGAATATTAAGAGTCTGAAAGAATTTAGTAAAGACAAAAGCAAAAAAGATGGGCTTACCAGCGCCTGTAGGGTATGTAATAATGCTCGTGAAAAAAAACGAAGGGAAAATGGCGGTGATTTCACCAAGGAACAGAAACAAGCTATCTTTGAGAAGTATGGTCGTTTCTGCCAAATATGTGGAAACACTAATAATTTGGAGGTAGATCACAGGCTTTCGCAAAATATAAGTAAGCCTAATATGGCTAGCATCGACGACAATGCTTGGATATTATGTAAGAGTTGCAATATTGCTAAAGGGACAAAAATTCTAATTGAAGCAATTAAAGAAGTCCCAAGTAAAACATTAGGACCAATGCTCATACACCAATATGCCAAACGAATTGTAGATGGTTTCTTTGAGAAAATAACAATAACTATTGGTGGAAAGCAGTTTACTGAAGTGAAATTTAAATAATCTCTTTTACACCTAAAAAAGAGGTGTAGTTTATCTTATATGGATTAAAATACACCTAAAATAAGGGTGATGATAGATGAAAAAGCACCTAAAAAAGAGGTGTCCCCCTAACCTTAAAAGTAATAGTATTTTATTAGCTTTTCAGTGGATTTTAGAGAGGGAATAGATAGAAGAAAACTAGATAGAAGATAATATAATAGATGAAATGTAGAGACGCAAAAGTCGGCAAAGCCTTCCTTTGTGTCTCACAAACAGAACTCCCTTTGTTTCTAAAGAGGGATTTTAATACTTGTATAAGGAGAAAGACAATAGTGAGTAGTGAAACAAAGTCAACAACAAAGTTAGAAAGAGAAGAATCCTTTATAAAGATTTCCAAGTCACTAATGGAAACTAAACATTTAGGAAAGAATGGTGAATTGGATGTTTATCATTTAGCGATTATTAAATCATTGGCAAACAACTTTCAAGGAGTAGCTTATACTGGAATTACTCATCTAATGAGATTTATTGGCATGAGTACAGAACAAAGCTCAACAAAAGCAAGAACAAAAGAATCTCTACTTAGATTGCAAGAAATTGGGCATGTCGAGATTTACGAAAATATAGCACTGGACAGTAAGGTGAACGATTTGAAACCTGCTAAAGACTACTTTATCAAACCAACAGGCAAGGATGAAGAATGGGGTTTCGCTAAAGTTTTTTATAAGGATATCCAAAAGATAGTTGCAATGAAAAGTGATTATAAACCTAAAATATTTGCAACATATCTTAATATGATAGGCAACGTATTCTACACCATAAGCAACACCCCAATAGCGTATACTGCAATTGATACTATTGTAAAAAATACGAAGATAAACAGAAAGTCGGTGGTTGAATACCTTAAAGCTTTGCATAATGAAGAAATTCTATACTTTATACACTTTCATATCAACAATTCAACAACGAAGAACTATTGCACAAGATGGATTCATAAAGAACATACTGCTAAATGGGCGGTTTCTGAAGCAGAGTACCATTATAAAACGGACCATAGAAAATTTAAGGGTGGGGGAGAAGGAGTTTCAGGAGAGTGAAGAGAGGCTCTCTTTTTTTGTGTATTTGAGTGGATGACTGAAAATGGGTGTGGATTTCATCTCGTCAGTTAAACAACTAATAAAACCGTGATTTTATAAAGAGTGATAACCCCGTCTCCCTCCTGTAACTGTGAATCTACCGAGAAGATCAGCCACAATCGTAAAACTATCTTTCATATTAGTTGTTTTAATAAGAGGCAGAAACGTTTTATTTAGTTGTACCAGTAGATAGGGCGCTACAACAAAATTATTACGATAACCATAGTGCGTAAATTTGGATATAAAAGCTTATTATTATGAAAATCCCACTGACATTCTAGTAAATAGCTAGTATACTATGTTTTGTAAGAAAAAGAAGCTAGTTGGAGGATAAAAAGTGAGTAAGCTAAAAATAGAAATCACAATTATAGGAGAATATTCTACATTTGATGTTTTAGTCAGCGAGGCAGAGAAGCTGCCTAAAACAAGCAGGGAACATTACAGAAAAGTACTTAGTTTGCTTAAGAAAGAAGCGAAAGATGAGAAGTTTTATTTCCTTTCTACAGGAGCATTTAAAGGCACAACCTTCGGATACCTATTCTTTACAGATACAAAGGTTATCCTAATTGAAGTAAAGCCGCCATTTGGTAAGTTAAAGATTCATGTATATGAGTACAAGAACTACGAAGAAGTGGACTACGACATGACTAAGGCTCTCGGCATCACCAACAACATGATTTATCTTAACAAATCAGGATTATTTGGTAGCAAAAAAGATAGAGTTACACATATCTCTTCACCAAACTTTTTGGAGATATATGAATTTGTGAAAATGCACGTTAATTAATAGTAGTAACAAGGACATTTATGCCCTGATGGCGAGGTCTTTCCTTACTTAGATCCAGCACAATGGGTTTTTTAGTGAAACAGGTCATAAAAACTAAAGCTTGAGGGTTTCTTACTTTCTCAAGCTTTTTTCTGATTTCAGAGGACTTATAGTTACTTAGAATTAAATAAGATTGAGCAAAATAACTCAATAACATAGTCTTGTTGTACCACAATTATTATATTCCAAATGTTAATTTGCATTCTACGATTTTTGAGGAGTTCATAAAAGGAAGAAAAGAATTATTGTATTAAACATTAAAATCAATAGTATGGTGTTTTTTAATGAATTGCAAGGAATTTCTATACTGGTAACATAACATTTGGTAACTGATTTAAGCCAAGCGTGTGGATGGTTAAAATTCGAGAGTTAGTAAGTCACTTTCTTAATAAAATGAATTGCTAACAATAGGTTAAATTACGAGGTAAGGTATATCACAATAGTCAATTAACGCAGTTTGATAGGGTTTAAGACAAAGAAAAACCACCTTGTGGCACTACATTAGCTAAAACCCACTTAAGAAAAAATTATTGATTATCACGGATGTCAAATGATAAACCGTAATAAAGATATTCAAATCTTAATCTTTCTACCATCTACCATTCTTTATCACAATCCGGGCATTTCCACTTAGTAATCCTGTCATCTTCAATAGTGCTGATACCTATTTTTCTAGTAAAATGAGTAGCTCCATGTCCTTTTTGTGATTCTTTTGGAATAGGATCTCCTTGTAAGTTAGCATTGCAATAGGGACAAAATTCTTCATTATTTCTCATCAAATCGCTCCTTTTGTTGAAATCTCAGTTTTAATTTAAATATAACATAGGTTTGTATAGGTGAAACACTAATACACTACTATCAAATGAAGGAGTTGTTCGTGGCTGTTACTTAATAATATATCGATTTTATTATTTCTCAAAAATCTAAAATTAGGATTTTGAGAAAGCGATTAGGTATGAACGAATTTCAGCTGCAAGAAGTATATATATCATTATGGTTAAAGTTGTACAGTTTGTGATCTGAATTTGGAAAAGTCTATATTTATGTTCATTATTAAGTGGGTATTAACACAATTGGTGAAGAGTATGAAGTTGATTCATTGATCCATTTAAAGCCAGTATAACCTAATTGTTAAGCTATATTTCATAAGCATAAGCCAGCATACTTAATTGAATAGTTAAGAGAAATTACAAGTTTTTCAATTATTAAAAATATTTGTGATAATATATTAGTTATTAAGGCTAGATGCCAAAATTAAAAAGAAAGTCTTAAGAAGTAGGATATTCCAAAAAAATATCCCTATAGTTAAAAAATATGGAAATTAAAATATATTAGAAGAGGTTAAATATGAACAGAGAATTAATTTATGTATATATAGAAAATTTAAATGAATGTTTTATTAATCAAGGGTTCAATTTTAGTAGTAATTTTGAAGTGAAATTTGATATAGAAAATGGTTTTTTAATAATTGATAAAAAGAACTTTAATGTTTTGGATTATTTTGGAAATAATAAGATTAGGAGTATTAATTTAATTGTTGGGAAAAACGGAAGTGGTAAATCTTCTATTTTAGATTTAATTGGCTCAGATAAAATTAATAGAATGGATCTTATGGGTAATAGTACGTCTAACAAGTGGTTTGCTATATATCATTTAAAAGATAACTATTTTGTTATTGAGGGAAATGGCATTAAAATATTAAAAAACATCAATGGTTATAATGGAATTGGTAATGATTATGCAATAGTAATAAAAAATGAAGATTTTAACTTTTTGTTTGTTGATTTAATTGAAAATTTTAATGAAGAAAAAGATAAATTGATATATTTGTATAATGCAACAGCTCCTAGTGAACATTGGTATTCACATAGGATAATTACTGATGGCTATGATACTCAATTAGGGTATCATAGAAGATATTTAATGAAACCATTAATGAAAGATGTCTACAAAATATTAAATAATTCTATAAAAAAAATAGATAAGAAGTTTACTGGGAGAAACGTAGTTGTTAGAATTTCTAAACGAGATATAACACGGGATATAGCTAAATTAGAATCGATAGACTCAATAATTAAAGAACTTAAGTTATATAATTCTAAAGTAGATATACTTTTAATAAATCCAGACATAAGTTTAAAATCGACAAAACAAAAAAATAAAGTAAAAAAGTGGACTGCCAAAAAAAGGTTTATTATTGAATTCTTAGAAGAGTCTATTTTTTATAGAATAATAGATAATAGAGAAGATTTAACAAATGATGATTTAGAAATAATTAATAATGTTATTTATGAATCTAGTATTGATACATATAAGTCTAGAATAGATTACCTAGTAGAAATATTAGGTGTAATAGATGGTAGTAAGAAAACAAATTATCTTAATTCTTTTAAGCAAAGCGGCTACGACTATGGAAAAATAATATCTTTATTAGAAAACCTTGATGAGAATTGTTATTCAAAGGAATTTATAGTTGATCATATCCTTGATAATAAAGATAAGAAAAATATTATAAAAATAGTTGAGTTTTTTGATGAAACAGAGGAAATTCGAGAGATATTCCCATTAAAAATCGAATTTTTGAATCTTAGTAGCGGGGAGTTACAATTTATAAAACAAATTTCTAATATCTTTAAGACAATAAATATAGCTAGTTCAAATAAAAAAATTGAAAATATTATAATTTTGCTTGATGAGCCTGATACAAATTTTCATCCGGAGTGGTCCAGAAGATATATAAATAATTTAATTAATTTATTAGGTAGTAATAATTTTGAAAGTGAAATTCAATTTCAAATAATTATTACTACACATTCCCCGTTTATGATTTCAGATATTCCTAAGCAATATATAACATGTATAGATGTGGTTGAAGAAAATGGAAAAATGAGTCGTGTAGTTTCAAAAGCTGAATTTGGATTAATGAGTAATTTTTATGATTTAATCAAAAAAAATTTTTTTATGGAGCAACCAATTGGAGAATATGCTAGTAAATTTTTTAGTAGAATTATTTCAGATATAAATAATTTAGATGTAAATTATTCGAAGATTGAATTTGAAAATGTTGAAAAGAAGATAGAATTAATTGATGATCCAATAATTAAAAGCAAATTGTTAAATTATCTTAACCAAAAATCATTAGGATTAATATCTGAGGAAGAAAAACTAATAAGAAAAAGGGAGAGGTTATTAAACGAACTAGAAAAAATTGACAAGGAGTTAGGAAATGATTAACTTAAATGATGAGAAAATAAAACATTATGGTCCTATCTATATAAAATATATGAAAGATAGGGTTATTCATCAAATAAATTATAATACACCATCTCTGGTAAATCCATTTACAGGTCGAGCTACAAGAGAATTACTTACTAATAACGAAAATAATATAGATATTTTTATAAAAGAAATATTAACTGAAACAATACCTAATTTATGTAGCAAATATACAGAAATAAAGAATTATTATTTTACTTCTATGTTAGTCTTTTTATCTAATTTTAGTATAGATGGAGAATTGGACAGTTTTAATATGAAGAGAAACGATTTAAATAGACATATATATAGAAGGAATTATGTAAATAAATATATTAATCCTTGGATTCAACCTATATTAAATAATTATCCAAATTTTTACAAAACTAATAGAGAATTCAATTTTTTTATAAAGGATGTCGAAAGAAAGTTAGAACTATTAAATAATGAAATTAGTAAAGCAATAAACTATAACTTGATAGAAAAAGATGAACGACATGAGATTTTATATACCTATGGTATAGAAGTATGCCCATATTGCAATAGAAACTATATTTCTAAATATAAAAAAGATGGAAAGTTAAGAACTACTGCTGATTTGGATCATTTTTTCCCAAAAAAATTTTTTCAATTATTCTCATTATCTTTATATAATTTTGTACCTTCTTGTCAAATATGTAACTCTCGATTCAAATTGGCAAAGGGTGCAGAGATAATTAATCCTTATACTCAAAAAATAGATTATAATAAATTTAAATTTGAATATACTTTAAAGCCAGAAAGCACTGTACGTGTTTTCTTTAATGAAGAAAACACCTTTGATATTAAGATTAATTGCACAGATGCTAAATACACTCAGCATATTCAATTATTTGAGTTAGAAGAATTATATAATACACATAAAGCACTAGTTGGTGAAATTTTATATAAAAAAATTGCTTATAATGATACACATTCTGAATTAATCAACAATCTATTTGATGAAATGAAATTAACTCAAAATGAAAAAGAAAGATTTTTATTTGGTATCGAAATGGATGAGGAATTATTTTATAAAAAACCGTTGGCAAAATTAATATATGACATCGTAAGAAATAACTAAAATCAATTAGATATACAGAAGCAAGCTCTTAAAAAGATACGATAACTAATAACATTGAAAAGGGGGTTCTTTTTAAGAAATTGAAGTTAACGATGTGAAAATTAGCATTACTATAAATGTTATTGAAACCCTCTCCATAAGAACGAAGGGGTTTCAATAACAAATTAGATAGAAAAGAAGTTTATAAGAAAAGATCTATCTTATGTTAATAACAGTGTAATTAGTTCGTTTTGATAAGAAACCCAAATAACTAAATTAATTTGAAATATTACATTTAATCTACTTCATACTATTAGGTAAAGGAAAGGAATAGTGAGATTCCATTGAGCTAGTTTTTGTTTCAATTTTAATTTTAATTCCAGCAATGGTTTTATTGTCATCCCCTTTTTCACTTCCTTCCTCGAACTTGTAGTTTCCAGAGTATAAAATCTCTTGAATTTGAGTAGAAGTAAGGTGTAAACCATTATTTACCCACAAATCTTTTCGGAATTCCTCTTCATCTCCTATTTGCTTAATAGTTCTTAAGTAAACTCGATTTTTTTTATAATAACTTCTTAAAAATGTTTCTGCCACCTCGTTTGTACCTACGTATGTGTTCATTAGTGTCCTCCCTGAGTGTCCTCCCTGTTTTCAAATATTAAATAAAAACAAAATATTTTCATGCTGATTTTACAATAAAGATAATTAAAGGTAAATATAGTTAATGCGTTTTTATTGTACTTTTAGAATGCATGCAAATTGATAAAAAATAGTAGATATTTATATAGGAAAAGCTGAGTACTATAATAAATTACGTTGATTTAATAAAATAAGGTTTGTGATCATACAAATCCAATTTGTCACTCTAAGACAAAAAAATATCCATGTGGAATTCATAATCGACTGGGCTAAAATATGTACATTCAAGGTATGAAATAAAGCAATCAGAGCAATACTCTGTTTAGAAAAAGGAACGGGGTGTTCAGTAGGTAGTTTTACAAATTAGATAATCAAGAATAATTTAATGATTATTTATTTTTTAAAATACTTCTTTAAGCAAGCTATTATTAGAAGATAAAAAATTATAATAAATATAATTTGTATTATTTTACTACACCGTATTGATACATTATTGAGTTATTGATATACTTGAGTCAAAAGTGTCTCATATACATATATCAAAAATAGAAGGTGATTAGTGATGAAATATGGTTATGCTCGTGTATCTAGTGTAGGTCAAAACTTAACTGCACAAATTAGACAATTGGAAGAAGTAGGATGCGATTTAGTTTTTAAAGAGAAAGTATCTGGAAGGAAGAAAGAGGACAGAGAGCAATTTAATATTCTTCTTGAAAAGGTACAAAAAGGTGATACCATTGTGGTTACAAAGTTAGACAGATTTGCTAGAAGTACCAAAGATGCTTTAAGTACAATTGAGTACTTAAATAACAAAGAGGTTTCTCTCATTGTTTTGAATATGGGCGGGGATAAGGTTGATACAGGCACAGCCATTGGCAAGTTGATGATTACTGTCCTATCTGGTATTGCAGAATTTGAAGCGGACATGATTAAGGAAAGACAATTAGAAGGTATCGAAGAAGCCAAAAAAAGAGGTGTATATAAAGGTAGACCTGCAAAGTATACTGAGAAACATAGAGGATTACAACATGCACTTGAGTTATTTCATAACAGAGACAGTAATAAATTGACTGTTAAAGCAATTGAGGAAATAACTAAGATAAGTAGGGCTACATTATATAGGGCAGTGTCAGTAGAATCACGTGAGAGAAATAAAAACAACATTCAAATCAACGAATAAATGCTATCATGAAAATAGATATACTAGACATTATGATAAATAAAAAAACAGCATAGTTATTTGGACAGAGATATTAATTAACTGGAGGGAGAATTTTGTTCAAAAAAATTAAAGAGCTACTCAACTTAAACAAAACTATTCAAGAAAAAGAATTATATCTAAAAGAAATAGATGAGAAGACTAGCAACAGGGAAAAAATACTTTCTGAAACAATTGCTGAAGCAAAAGCATCTATTCAATTAGAATCTGAGGAGATAATAGAAACTGCTAAAGAGGAAGCAGATAAAATTAAGTTGACAGCTACAAGAGAATTGAATGAATTGATTAGTAAGAAAGATAAGATGGAAGAAGACACAAGCGAAGCAGAAGAAAATATACATATATTGAATAAAGAATTAACAAAACTAAAAAAATCCGCAGCAAGATTTAAAAGTGAATCAGTAGGTATAAAAGAATTAATTGAAAAGTTTCCAAGTGCAGTGGATTATACTATTATTGAAGAAAAACTTGAGATATTGGAACAATCCCTAGGTGACGGTGTATTAAATACTATCATTGAACTCGATTTACATCATAAAGATTCTAAAACACTTCGCAAAGACATGAATGCTAATAGTCGGGAAATTAAAAAGTTGCTTACTTCTTATGAATCTCGTTATACGACAAAAGCAAACCAAACTATCTACCACTTAATGGTAATTGGCTTGCAGGCTGAATTACAGAATATCCTTTATACACTTAGTTATACTAATCTAGATAAGGCTTTAGAAAATGCAACAAGTTTAATAGAAAAATATTTAACGATTTGTGGAAATGGAAACGCCAGTATTTTACCAACAATTACCCGTTTTCTATCTGAATTAGAACCGCTATTTAAAAAAGCTATCGAAATAGAATATAGTTACTATATTCAAAAGGAAAAAGAAAAAGAGGAACAACGTCGTATTAAAGAACAAATGAGACAAGAAGCGGAAGAAAAACGAATTCTTGAACAAGAAAGAAAGAAAATCGAGAAGGAAGAAGAGAAGTACTTAAAAGAAATAAATAGCAATAAAGAATTATTAAGTAAGGAAACAGATCTTGATAAGATAGCTGCACTAGAAGCAAGGTTAAAAGAGTTAGAGCAACAAGTTGAAAAAATTGAAGAACAAAAAGAAGAAATTGTTAAAAGAGCTAATGGTAAAGCTGGATATGTCTATGTGATTTCGAATCTTGGTTCATTTGGTGACAATATGTTTAAAGTAGGTATGACAAGACGTTTAAATCCATTGGACCGTATTGATGAGCTAGGAGATGCATCTGTACCTTTTAAATTTGATATTCATGCAATGGTATTCAGTGATAATGCTGTAGGACTAGAACAGAAAGTGCATCAAACTCTTGAAGCAAACAGAGTCAACAAAATCAATTTACGTAAAGAATTTTTCTACTCTGATATTGAAAAGCTTGAAAGTATCATACAAGATATTGACCCAACAGTTGAATTTACTACAACAATGAAGGCTTTAGAGTATCGTCAAAGTCAAAGTATAAAAGATGAAGAAATGCAAATTAATTAATAAAGAATGTTCATTAATGACATATAGTTAGAACGTTTTTGTTAATATCGTGTTTTACTCATATGTTTATTTAAAAATAGGAAGGCAGTAAGCAAACCTAAGCTCACTGCCTTTTTTGTTTAACATGTTGAAGTGTTGTTAATTAAGGAAACCTTCTTATATGTTTGAGAGCGCTGAATTGGTCACACAATTGATCAAAAACGCTATGATGACACGAGTGGTGAACAGTACTGTGATCACGTTTTTGACCACGATAAAAACCCTACTCTCGATTTTTGTAATGATTATTGTTAATCTTCTCAGTAACCTCCATCAAATCATTAGCTATGGATGTTCCTCAACCAAAATTCATCCACGAAAATTTAGAAGTCCTTAAGCAAAAAGGGGAACATACAGATTCATAAAAAAAGAGAAACTTGTGTAGGCATCCCTTAATCTGATACAATTTAATAGGTCATAACACTAATCTAGGTTTGTAATAACTTGAGAAAATGCCGTCATTACTTCATTAATCCCTGTTCGAGGGATGGAGTTTTGGCGGTGTTTTTTTTGTTTTTCTCGTTCTCCCACTTGAGAAAATATCGGTTTCATTAAGTATTATATATTATAAAATCCTCTTCTTAACTGGGAGAGGATTTTTATATAACGGAACTTTTAGACTATAAAAAGTAATAAAGTTACATTTAGTATTTCTTTTGTAGTATATTAGATTTAAAAAGGAGTTTTATGGTTGAAAAAGAAAATATTACACCTAGTTCCAATAGTTATGATCAGTAGTAGTTTACTAATTTCATGTAGTAATGGCACTGGTACTGAGCAAGTTGGCTCTACGAAAGAAAAACAAAAAGATAAAGTGATTTCACTACAAAAAGAAATCAAACAAGCTAAAGAATATATTAGGGATAAAGAATATTCTAAGGTCAGTGATTTAAGCACCAAAGTATACAATCAGAACGAAAAGGTAAATAAAGATCAATACGAAGAATTTAAGGTATTAGATAGTATTGCCAGTGTGTTTGGTTCAAATTTATCTTATGTTAAATCGTCAAACATCAGCGACATCCCAGTAAATTATAAAGGTGAGTTCAAAGCTCAATTAAATCGAGAAAGAGAAGCATTAAAGGAATCTCTAATTAATGACCTTGCAAAAAAAGACTTTAAAACTAATAACTATACTTATACCAAGGCTTATCAACCAGAATATTATTTGTCGTTATACTTTACAAGTATGAAAAATTACAATATGGAAGAGTATACTTATGCCTACGACATCATTAAAAAGATACCTAATACCTATAAAGGGAAATATGCGGAAGATATAGAAATTACTAAAGCTCAAATTAAAAGAAAGTCAGATGAAGTGACAGACGAGTGGGATGCTCAGGAAAAACAAGAAAAAATTCAAAATACTGATCCTCAAATTGGAATGACAAAGGAAGAAGTAATAAATGATACTCGGTGGGGTAAGCCCAATGATGTTAATCGTACTATTACAAAATACGGAGTAGAGGAACAATGGGTTTACAACGTTTATGGGTATCTTTATTTTGAAGATGATAAGGTAACTGCAATTCAAGAATGAAAGATATTGTTATAAAATAACAATTATAAAACATTAAAATTCCATTGGCACTTTAAACAGAAGATGGAGGGATATAAATGGAAAGAAATATGGACTTAATTAGAGAAATTTTAATCTATGTAAAAGATGAAGCGGATGATCTACATGCATTTACAATTGACATGGAAGAGTATGAGGAAAATTTAATTGAATATAATACTAGATTACTAGGAAAAGAAGGTTATCTAGAAGGACGTTTTAACGGTGACAGATGTACAGTCCATGCTCTAACTTGGAAAGGTCATGACTTCTTGGACAATGCAATGAATAATAACATTTGGAATAAAACTAAGCAGATTGTTAAGGAAAAAGGGGGATCAGTTTCATTTGCAATTTTAACGGATTTAGTTAAACAAGTGGCTTTAAGTCATTTTAATATTAAGTAGCTTTTCAAAAAGGGGAGAATTCTGTGAAAAAGCTGTTAGTTGGTAGCGCTTTGTTGTCTTTCATTTTAACTATGTCAGCATGTGATGAGAGTGCAGTAAAGAAAAATGAGTCTCCTAAAAATGAGACTGTTGTTAAAAAAATTGAGGGGAACACTAAAAATAAACAACAGGATACGAAGTCTGAGATTAATGATGTTCAAAATGAAATGAAGGATTTACGAACATATGCAAGAGAAGTAGAGCTAGAACAAGAGAAAAAAGCTAAGGAGTTGACTGAACAGCAGGCTAGAGAAGAAGCAGAACGTAAACGTCAAGCTGAAATAGCAGAACAACAAAGGCAACAAAAGATTACGGCTCAACAAGCAGAACAGAAGAGCGAAGAAGAGTCTCCAGTGAGTGAGGAGACGATTAAAAATTATGAAGCAAACCAAGCTGAAACATGGGCTGAAGAAGCTGAGATAGAGGCTGAGTTGAATGCAGAGGAAGATACTCAATCTAAAGAGTTTTACGAGAAGCGAGCGGCAGAAGAGAGAGCCAACCTTAAAGAAGGAGAAACACCTAAGTGGACTGGTGATCCTTGGGTTGACAGTCAAACTGAGTGGGCTGAGATGACACCAGAAGAACAGAAACAATGGCAAGAGGATAATCTAGGAGATTTGGATGAAGATATTCAGTATGATGAGAATGGTAATATTGTTGAGTAAGAAGTGAATAGTGTATAAGCTTTACCGTTCCTACACTCTCACTCAAGTTTGAACAGTTTGAAATATATAATATATAGTACGTGCAATGATATGAAAGTGTGTTGTAAGAGTTAAGGGTAAAAGAGCAGAGATAGAAGCCTTTTGTAGATTTAAAGGAGAAGATTGATGTTTCATTTAATAAATAGTTTATTAGAACGCCCTCTTGTTATTGTGAAAAATAACTCAAGAAAGGATGGTTTTTATTGAATTATATTTAGAAAAACACTAAATAATAAAAAAATTAGGTGTTACAAGGATACTATGCTATACTGAGTTTACCATTTTCTTTACCAGTTACTATTTTCTTTACCAGTTACTATTTTTGTTTCGATATTCCCTATTCATTTATGAGTAGGGTTTTTATTATTGTTTTAAAATTTTCAAGAAAATAAAAAACAGACTCTACTTGTAGAGTCTGTGTATATATGTTTGTGCTAATTATGCTTTTTGAACATTAGTAGCTTGAGGTCCACGTTGACCTTGTTCTACTTCAAAAGTTACAGCTTGACCTTCGTCTAAAGATTTGAAGCCTTCGCTTTGGATTGCTGAGAAATGTACGAATACGTCGTCTCCATTTTCACGTTCAATAAATCCAAAACCTTTTTCTGCGTTAAACCATTTTACTTTACCTTGTTCCATTGTTGTTGCCTCCTCGTGTGCTATGCACACATTGTGTTACTATTCTTGCTCAAATCTTCAGACGAAAGTTGTTAACTTGTCAATCCTTACCGAACAAAAATAATTCTTCTTAAATGTAACAGAAACGGACAGGTATTGCAAGTGAAGATAAAAACTAGGTGATAGGGAAGATCGAAAACAATCTTAGGGACGTAGAGAACCTATAACTACTCAATCAGGAAACTTATCTGTTGCTGATGGACTAAAAAAATATCTGATTTACACAAAGAAGGTATCTTATCAGAAGAAGAATTTAATGAACATAAGAAAAAAATATTATCAATGTAGGAGTGACTTTTGAGTCGCTCTTTTTTATTTTATGAAAAGAAAATCTAACATGTATTAATTGGTAGTACAGGAGTTTTTAATATTGAATAGTGATGCCTAGATAGTTAGAGAAAATAAAATTTGATAATATATTTGTCGAAGGATTTTCTTCATAATTCTCTTGATAAAAAGACTACATAAATGATAAGATAAGCTTAAATTACATACGGAAAGCTGTTATATCAATATTTGTGAGTAGTCATATGGGTCTGCTTTTGTGCTTCAAAAAACCATTCGTGATAACGAAGAAGATACGGCGCACGAACGCAAATATGACAAAGCAGAAGAAGAATTGTAGAGCTAAAAAAAGAGCATTTTTCTAGCTCCTTGAAA
>Ga0209463_1001008_pt1 | contig 18347 bp, 22 predicted proteins | sample AgamicMgSfrz_FD_187169 | JGI IMG/M metagenome (GOLD analysis project Ga0209463, IMG submission 187169) | Agave microbial communities from Guanajuato, Mexico - Mg.Sf.rz (SPAdes) (version 2) | ecosystem: Host-associated > Plants > Phyllosphere > Phylloplane/Leaf | place: Guanajuato, Mexico... | reverse complement strand
AAGCATCACTCCTTTGTGAAAATGAGTGGTGCAAATTTATTCAAGTATTGGATAATATATGCTAACCTTAGGGCATGATCGAAAGGAGTGGATAATAATGAGTAAAGTAATTCCTGAAATAACCCTTAATGATGGGGTGACCTTGCCTGCTATAGGTTTTGGTACATATAAGCTTAACGGAAATGAAGGAGTCAACGCTATAACGAGTGCGATTGATGATGAATAGCTCACAATTTAAAGGGAATATCCTCATATCGCCAATAAGCCACTCCTGTTGGGCTATTCTTACCCTCATGGTCTAAGCTTACCTTCGCCAGTAAGAGATTAGGGCCTATGCCTGCCGTAGCTGTCAGGCGTGTCTTATGATAAATTTCGTCGATAATCTTGTGGGCTAATTCTTCTGGTGTACGAGCGAATAGATGCAACGAAGCTGTCGCATCAATAAACAACTCATCAATACTATAGGCATGAAAATCCTCAGGAGCCACATACTGTAACACCAAGCTCGAAATATAGGTCGAAGCCTTGATATACCTCTCCATGGATGGATTCACCACATGGATATCTTTCCTTTTAGGAATGTGGAAAAGACGACTTCCTATTTTGACCCCTTCTTTCTTTAATAAGGGTGTGGCAGCTAATACAACGGATCCCGACCGTTTGATATCTCCGACTACCGCAAGCTTTGTTTTCAACGGGTTTAATCCTCTTATGACAGAAGAAACTGAAGCATAGAACGCCTTCATGTCGATACATATAATGATTCTGTTTAGTAACTGTTGATTCTCCATTGAAAATACTCCTAAAATAAAAACTCTACATTTTTCCCAATCATTGCTATCACTTGCATAGAATTTATTGTTACATTAACAGAAGTAACTACTACATAACGTAATGGTAAGAGTTCAAAAAGACTAAACCCTAAAGGGGGATAAATGTTGAAAAAAGAATATTTTGTGCAATATTCAGACCAAAGTATAATTGATAGTTTTGACTTTCCAGAAGATAAATTTGTATCTATTACTGTAGGGATTAGGGACATTAATCATGATCTGATCATCTCTTTAGTTCGAAAAATGTTTGGTTTACCTGTTTTTTTGTTTTAGACTCAATGCTCTCTGGACATGAAAAAGAAACATTGATTAAAAATAAAACTCCTTTTTATGAGCATTCATCAGATGGTGCTATTATTAAAGTTGATTCTGAAGAAAAATTGAGCCATGTTAGTGGATTAGCAGAAGAATTAGTTAATAATGGGCTGAGTATATTCATTTTCTACGGAGAAGGTATTGTAGAGCAGGATTTAATTCCTTCGAGACAATGGAATAAACCTATAGAATTTAAAAATGTCGATATAGATAAAGTCGATACATTTGTGGATGTGGAAGAGGTTGGATTTACGATATTCAGTAAGAGTGATCTATTTAACTCACCTGGAAAAGTCAAAAATTATATACCTCGTAGCTACTCACTTGATATTAATAGCAGCAATATTTAACATTTCTAAATTAAAAGGAGGAGGGTTTGTAGTCAATGAAGTATAAAAATAATAAGAGTATACTAAAAATGTTAGCTATCATCCTTCTTTCTATAGATCTATTCTTTTATCTTTTAGCACTAAAGAGCCTATACGTTTTCTCTTCAAAGGTTTCGATATATTTTCTGATATTTGTTCTACACTTTATCTATTTATACATTGTCCTTATAACCGTTAGCAAAACAAAAGAGTCTAAAGTTTTTTGGGGAGTAATTGGGCCGTTTTTTATTGTACGTATAGCAATCGTTGGGTGGTTCACGTTCTTTTATACTAATAAAGTTGACTATTATGATCTAAGTTCCCCTAAGAATACCCAAAAAATTATTATTGGTTATTCCAATTGGAGTCTTGGAGAAACTAACCATTACTATGATTTTTATAAACAAACGGAATTCCCTTTGGTGAAAAAACGAATAAATCAAGAACCTCTTCATGTCATGACACGAAATACGGATATGAGCGATTTAAATGTTTTAGGAGCTCATGATGCACAATGGGGAAATGAACAAACAGTAACTTTTACATCTCCATATCTAAATAAGGAAGTAACCTTGAATTTAAAGTAAGTAGTTTTTTCTACTTAAACAACAGAGTTGAGAAAAAGCCTGTATCTAAGGAGATCCAGGCTTTTTATTTTCTAGTTTAGTTACCATAAGTTTGATTATCGGTAGTAATAAAGTCTATAGATTTTCTATATAGATCTTATCAATTCATTCTTATAATGAAGCTGGAACCTTTTGTTTTTTTCGTATGCGTAAAAATCCAGAAGCTGTTAAAACGCCCAAAATAACTAAACACGTACCTATTACTTGAGGCAATGTAATAAGTGCACCAGTTAAAATAGAAAGGATCATAGTAACGACTGGAACTAAATTAAAAAATAAAGACGTATTACTTGCACCAATCGTAGCCATTCCTTTATTCCACCATAGATAGCCTAATACACTTGTAAATAGAGCCATAAAGAGAATAGCTTCCCAAGCTGACCATGTAACGTGAGACAAGGGCTGAGGGCTTGGTGAAAAAGCTGCTAAGATGACAAGACAAAGAGAACCAACAATCATTGTATAAGTAGTTGTCTCCATTGAAGAACTACCATTCAAATATTTTCTCCCTAATACACCATATAAAGCCCAACATAAGTTCCCTGCTAATATTAGTAAATCACCTTTAGAAATGGACAGTATTTGAATAATTTCTAACGAACCTTGCGTAAGGACAAGAATAACGCCTACTAAGGCAAAAGATATACCCAGCATCTGTTGTTTTGTAATAGGATTTTTTAAAATAAAATAAGCAAAAAGTGCAGTTACTAGAGGGTTAGTTCCCATGATGAGAGCTCCGTTTAAAGGTGAAGTGTATTGCATTCCTAAAAAGAAAAAGGCATTGAACCCAAAAATTCCTATGATGCCAAGTAAGATATACATTTTCCAATGGATCTTAATGGTTTTTGACTTTATTTGTTTTTGCAATCCTAATATAAGAACCATAACAAGTACAGCAATCCCAAATCGCCATGCGGCAGCACTTGCAGGGGAGAAATAGTGAACAGCATACTTAGCCAAATTGAACGTAGCACCTGTGAAGATAGCAAAACCTATTAACATAAGGTATATTCTACTTTTCATCTTTCAAATCTCCAATCATTGTTTCATACGTCTCTAATTTCTCTTTTGTCACATTCATAACTGTTTCAATCTCTTGTTTTTGCTTTTCTAGAAGAAGTAAGTGTTTGTTTAAAATATCCGTCCTCGTTTGAATCTTTTTTAATTGAATGGCGGCAGAATCAATATTTTCTAGGAGACATCCATCCTTTAAAAATTCCTGGATATCCTCTAAAGACATCCCGGTTTGTTTTAACATTTTCATAAATTTGAGAAGGCGAATTTCACCTTCTGTATATCTTCTTTTTCCACCTTTTCTTAATGGTGAAGACAATAACCCAATCTTTTCATAATAACGTAACGTATGAGCTGTAAACCCTGTTTTCATAGCAACTTCGGATATACTATACATTTCCATTTCCTCCTTTCTTTACATGTTACAACTTAGAGTTAGCTCTAAGTCAACGATTAATTTGTAAGCAATAAAAAAAGCCCAGATTTTTTCTGAGCCTCTTCGTTTAATTAACATAATGGACTTTATCGGTAGTTACTTAATCTTGTGTATGAGTATGGATAGGTCTGCACAGTTTCTCCACATCTATTTGATATAAATAGTGGACAGCAGTACTTATTGCAATGAAAGGGTGTATATATGAAAAAGTTACTATTTGTCGTGGTATCTCTCTTAACTATGATTGCTTTGGTAGCATGTAATAAGGATTCTGAACATAAGCAGATGAAACACGACATGGCAAACATGGACCATAACGATTCTTCAAAAGAAAAACAACAAGTTGCAGTACAAACCGATTGGAAGTTTGAACATTATCCTCAGGCTAATACAACCAACCAGTTAACAATCACAATCAAAGATAATAAAGGGAAGCCTATTTCCGAATTTGAGGTAAATCACGAAAAGAAAATGCATCTGATTGTTGCAAGCAAAGACTTGTCAAAATATCAACACATCCATCCTACTTATAAGGGAAAAGGTGTGTTCACAGTACCTGTTACGTTTACTCAGGGAGGCTCATTTCAGTTAATTTCTGACTTTGTACCGAAAGGACAATCGGATACAGTTCAAATGCATATGGTTTCTGTTAAAGGAAATACACCAGCTCCTGTTAGCCTTACACCTGATAAGAAATTAGTAAAAACTGTTAATGGGAATCAAGTGTCTCTTAAAATAGATAGCCAGCTAAAAGCGAATCAGGAAACTATGCTAAATTTTCATTTTGAAGACGCTCAAACCAAACAGCCTATTCAGGATTTACAACCATACCTTGGAGCTGTAGGACACGTTGTCATTCTAAATCAAGACGCAACAAAATATCTGCACGTACATCCGATGGATGAAAGGGTAAAAGGATCTAATGCTATGTTCCATACAACATTCCCTTCACCTGGCATCTATAAAGTTTGAGGAGAGTTTCAGCGCAGTAACAAAGTCTTTATAGTTCCATTCGTAGTGGAAGTTAGTAAATAACTAAAAAAGAATCTATCTCTGTTAGTTATTCGTCAATCATTCTTTCTGTATAAACTACTTCAGATAAATTAGATCATCCGAAATACATTTATATTACAACAAGGAACTACTGTTGAGGGACAGTAGCTCCTTCTATTTTTTGACTCTATAACCTATGAATGTTCAGTTAATATAATCAACATTATCGGCACTGAAAAAGATCCTTTTAACTACTCATTCAGGTGTTTTTTCTACCCTATAGACCTAGATTAGTTATATACTGCTTTTATATCTTTAAAAAGAAAAGGGGAGTAACAATGGGAAAACAAGTATATATTATCCATGGATACGGAGCCTCGCCATCTAATCATTGGTTTCCTTGGCTAAAAGAAAAATTATTAGCAGAGGATCATCAAGTTTCAGTTCTTCATATGCCAAATTCGTCTGACCCGAAGAAAGAAGAGTGGTTGAAGACATTGACTAATAAAATAAAGGATTTAGATAACAACACTTATTTTGTAGCACATAGCTTAGGCTCTATTACACTATTAAATTATCTAGAACAATTAGATCCATTACCAGACTTTGGAGGCTTTATTCTTGTTTCCGGCTTTTCTGAGCAATTATCGTCTTTACCCTCACTAGATCCATTTACAGTTAAAAAAGTAGATAATCAAAAAATAATTTCTGCAACTAATTCACGTGTTGTTATTGCTGCGAAAGATGACTATATTGTTCCTTTTCAATTAAGTGAAAATTTATCAAAACAATTGGATACATCATTTTATCCTGTTAAAAAGGGTGGTCATTTTCTAGAAGATGATGGTTTCATTACTTTTAATTTGGTTTATGATATTTTAAATAATATGATGAAAACTGTATAAAGTGAGGTATCTATCTTTAAATTTAAACTACTTACATATGTAGTTACCATAATACCTCTTAAAGGAACCAAACAAGCAGAAGAACCCTTGGGGAAGTATACTTAATTAGAAAAATGTAGTCTTTATAAAAAAATATGTTATTATTTATTTACTAATGTTTCTACCTTATGACAAATATTAGCTATAAAAAGGAACCTCGCTTGCCAATTGTCGAGGTTCCTTTTTATTTTTTCTACAAACTATAATAGTATGCGACCTATTTTAGACTAATGGTCAAGATAACTTTATAAAGCCAAATAAGGAAACAGAATAACCTGTTGCCTTTTAAATAATAGATAATCTTAGGAAATTAGTGTAGGACCCGTACACGTACTGCTTCTAGACCCCTTTGACCTGTTTCTAGGTCAAAAGAAACCTTTTGACCTTCTCTCAGATCTGCATAACCATTCCCTTCAATAGAGCGATAAGAAACAAAAATCTCAGTTTCATCTTCTGTTGTAATAAAACCATATCCCCTATTAAAGTTGTACCACTTAATTGTTCCATTTTGTCTTCCCATATAATCTTCCCCCTAAATTATCAGTCTTTTTATATTGTATAATATTTGTATTATATCGAGGAATTTAATGGGGAAAATTGAATTGTATCTTTATTATTAAGTCTGGTTTTTCTGATCTATAAAATTAACGTAAATTCATTTTCCTTAATACACCTACCGTAAAAACATATGTTTACGGACTATGAATTTAAATAATAAGAAACTTTCACTAAAAAATGAATCCTTTCCAATTTTGTACAGCAAGCTCAAAATTTAACCTAACGGAACCTTCCATAAAAAACAAGATTGACTCTCCTCTTAGGGTAGACATTAAAATTAAGTTAGAAATTGAGAGAAGGGGTGTTTGGATATAGGTTATATTATTTCGTGAGGTTGGAAAAGTGTTTACCCGGAAATAAAGCAGCTTATTAGTACGAGGGAGTTTAGAAAGGGAGGGCAATACTTATGGATATAAAATCACTTGATTTATTTTCACAACAGTTCCACCAAAACCCTTATGATTATTATAAGAAAATTCGTCCACACCAACCTTTTGCAAAAGTGAAGATGCTTAACGAAGGACACAGTACATGGATGGCTTTTACGTATAAGGCAGCAGAAGCCGTATTAAAAGATAATAGGTTTATAAAAGATATGCGGACCGTTTTTCCTGATGAAATGACAGATGAGAATTTACCTCCAATCGCTCAAAGTATGCTTTTTGTTGACCCGCCAGATCATCATCGTTTACGCAGCCTAGTACAAAGTGGTTTTACACCCAAAAGGATTGAGAAGTTAAGGGGACGTATTGAAGAAATTGCAAGAGAACAAGCTAAGATTATGAGTAACAAGGGAACAGTTGATTTTATCAACGCTTATGCGTTTCCGATTCCAATTAGAGTCATTTGTGAATTACTTGGTATTCCTTCTGAAGATCAGCTTGATTTCCAGCGCTGGTCCAACGCATTAGTGGATATAAATGATGATTCTGAGTATGACAAAGTCAATCTGGAATTTATGGCTTATTTGGAGAAATTGACAGAACAAAAGCGTGTTTCTCCTGGAGAAGATTTAATGTCTTATCTAATTCAAGCTGAGGAAGGGGGAGAACGGCTGACCGTAAGTGAATTGTATGGAGTTATCATGCTTCTTATCGTGGCAGGACATGAAACGACCGTTAATCTCATTGCTAACGGTTTACTGGCTCTACTTACACATCCAGAGCAACTTGCGTTGCTAAAAGCAGATCCTTCCCTTGTGGCTCAGGCTATTGAGGAATTGCTACGTTTTAATGGGCCAGTAGAGTTCAGTACAGACCGTTGGGCGAAAGAATCCTTTACGTTTATGGGTCAGCAGGTTGAGAAGGGGGATCACGTTATTGTTTCACTTGCCTCTGCTGATCATGATCCGTCGGTGTTTGTAAAACCTAGTAATCTTGATATTACAAGAGAGAAAAGTCCGCATCTTGCATTTGGTAAAGGTCTTCACTACTGTCTAGGTGCCCCACTAGCCCGACTTGAAGGGGAAATTGCCATTCGGGTTTTGCTCGAGGAATACCCAGATATTACTCTTGCAGCTGAACTGTCTGAACTAGAATGGCGGCAAAGTCTTATAATTCGTGGTTTAAAACAGTTACCTGTTAAGCTCTTTTAAGGAGATATATTAGGATCGACCCAGTTGAAGGTATTTATCAACTGGGTTGTGTCAGATTATCACAATATAAAATTCACTGAACACCTACCTGTATCTTTTAATTGGAGAATTTCCTATTTAAAACCTGTCAATATCATAATTACTATGACAAATTAAGATTTTATACGAGGGGCAATATGAAAAAAAGGTCTAAACTATATTCTATAGGTGAAACTTCCAAGCTTAAGAATTTATCCATTAAAGCGTTAAGATATTATCATAAAGAAAAAATCCTTATGCCTGCATATATTAATGAGAGTACTGGCTATAGATATTATTCTGCTGAACAATTTATCCATATTGATATTATTAAGGCTGGACGTCAATTGAATGTAAGTATTGAAGAAATGCGAAAGATTTTTTCTTCTGCAAATACTGAAGAATTGCTATATTTCTTAGAGCAAAAGAAGAAAGATATTGATTCACAAATAAATCAATTAAACTCTGTTAAAAATAAAATCGATATTCTCAGGAAAAGAATCGATGATTCATTCAATATAATGAATGATGAAGATTTTAAAGTAACACATTTTCAAGAACGTTACTTGATGACTACACCTTCTACTGAAGGAACAGAGTCATCGGATTTACTAGATTATTCGACTTTAGATTGTTTAATGGAGAATTATAAAATAAAAAGTATTTATGAAAGTGGAACTCTATATTATATTGATGAAACAGGTCATCCAACACCAACATTTGTTTTTGAATTAATAAATAAAGAGGATTATCTTAAAAATAAAGATTTGTTCTCTGTACTTCCAACAGGAAATTACTTAACTTTGTCCTACACAAGTAAAAATCGAAATGAGAAAATGGTTCAATTAAAGAACTTTATACTTGAAAATAAATTACATGTAATTCACTGTTTAGAATTATATCTATTTACCGATATTTTTGATGTAAATGCGTTTTCCTGTCAACTTCAGGTTTATATAAAAGAATACAATTAGGGGTGGCCTTGTAGTTTTAACAAACATATCATTTCTGAAGAATAGACGGCCTTTTGGTCGTCTATTTTTTAAAGTTGTTCTTAATAATAACAAAAAGATCCTTTTTTTGTAGAAAAATTGCTAAGTATTGAAAGTATTTTATGTGCTTTTGGCTGTAGTGGGAGCCATTCTAGCAATCGTTTCTTACTTTCAGCATTCACTTTATTTGAAGTCATTTGGCCTTGTTTTGTTAGGGGCATCGCTCGTTTTTAATAGTTACACTACCTATTTAGAGTGGAAAGGAAGGGGACCCTTTCTTTACATGGCCATAGGTCTGATAGTGATTGTCATAGCTATAGGTGGTTTTACTAATGCATGGTAACTATATTTGTTAATGAAGAAAAAGCTATATAGTTAATATTATAGCTTGAACATTTTAGCTTCTAGCATCTAAGAACAACCAAACTATCCTCATTTCTAATAAAGTTGTCGTTCTAGGATTAATTTTAATTAACATAAAATGGATTACATGTTAACCTAATAACCAAAGTAGAGTTGTTAAATTATAAAAAAACGATGTTTTATACTTATTTGAGCTTTATTAAGATAAAAAATAACCAAAAATAAAGAGAAATCTAAACTGAAAAAAAGCTCTTAAGAATGAGAGCTTTTTTTAGTTTAGATATGGAAACACTTTAGTTATTTTCAGTTTTACCTAATGTATTTTGAAGAATCCCTAGTGCATTCTTCATCTTTGTTATATAGTTCTTATCCTGATTAGAACATTGAAACGAAATATCATTGGTTCCATCATTACTTAATAAATTCTTTTCTTCTAGGAGACTAGACAGTCTTTCTACAGTTCCTTTACTGCCATCAATAAGTTGAATATGAGAGGGGAGCGAATCTTTTAATATAGGCTTGTAATAAGGGAAATGCGTACAACCTAAAACAACTGTACCATATTGGTTTAAATCAAATCTTTCTAGCTTTGACTTAAAATACGTACTTAATTCATCCCAACTAAAGTTTAAGTCTTCACAGAATTCAACTAATTCTGGAAGAGGCATTGGGTCAACAATTAAATCTTTATCAATTCTGGTAATTAGCTTTCTATATTTTAATTCTTTTAATGTTAAGTCTGTAGCAAAAACAAGCACTCGTTTATCCATTGAACTACTTAATTCAATAGCAGGCTTTGCAGCAGGCTCCATTCCGATGATTGGAATATCGTAAGTAGACCTTAATTCGTTAATAGAGATGCTAGTAGCTGTATTACAGGCAATAACAAGTGCTTTAACCTCTTGTTTCAGAATATCTTCTACGGCGGTTTGGACATGTCTATTTACTTCTTCTTTTGTCTTGGTTCCATATGGGACATTGCGTGTATCAGCATAATATAAAAAATCTTCTTTTGGAAAATGTTTTATCGCTTCATTTAATACCGATATTCCTCCAATGCCAGAGTCAAAAAAACCAATTCTCATGTTGTTCACCTTACAATTCAAATATTTTTTTACATCAATTATTATACCTTTAGAGTAAATGATTAAATAGGAAAAGCCCAATTCTATAGATTCAAACGGTAATTACTATGGAAAGAGGCTTATTTATTAATTTAACTATAATTGAGTGTTTTTAGAATATTTTCTGCTTGCTGCATAGTAGCTTTCACTAGATCAGCTGCTGTTCGATCTCTTTCTAATAGCCTTGTACTTTGGCCACACCATAAAGACATATACTCTTTATCACCTAACTTAGCTGCAGCTTTCCGAATATCTCCCGTAATGGTGTTTTGTGTAGGAAAACATAACGGTTGAATCTTAGAAGTTTCGAACTCCTTAATAAAAGTATTTGCTATTCCTCGTGCGGGACGACCTGAAAAATGTTTAGTGAGAACCGTGCTTTCTTCATTACTTTCGTAAAGGGCCTCTTTATAACAAGGATGTGCTCCAGATTCTTCTGTTGCTAAAAAGGCCGTTCCCATTTGTACACCACTCGCACCCAAAGCTAAAGCCGCGATTAATCCTCGTCCATCCATAATTCCACCCGTGGCAATGACAGGAACATCAATTTGATCCACTATTTGAGGTACAAGTGAAAAGAGCCCGATATTAGCTCCATAAGGATGCTCATTTACATCAAATGTTCCCCGATGACCACCTGCTTCACTTCCTTGCGCTATAATCACATCTGTACCCTGTTCTTGTGCAGTTAGAGCTTCTTTGACTGTTGTAACCATTGTCATAACTTTTTGGTCATTTTCCTTTGCTATTTTCATCGCATAAGGGGGAAGAACACCAAAAGCTGTGCTTACTATAGGTACTTGTTCTTCTACCAATACCTTAAATTGTTCTTTAAATAAATTTTTAGTCTTAACTTCTTGTTCAACACGCTTAATAGATAAAACACCCCGCATCGTGTCCAATACTTGCTGAACCTCTTCTAACCCACCCGTATTATCTGCCATTTCAGTAGCAAAAAGATTAACAGCAAAAGGCCTTTTGGTATATTTCCGAATCTCTCTTACAGCTTGTCGGATATCCTCTGGATGCATGTAAGCAGCGCCTAATGTTCCAAGCCCACCTGCTTCACATACGTTTACAATGAGATCTACTGTTGTAATTTTGTCTCCCGCCATACCAGCCTGTATAATGGGTACCTTAATACCTAAAATTTCACAAACACGATTATCCAAGTTCATTTTTCTCCCCCAGGTTATGAAGTAGACTACACGAGTTGTATTTAGATTTAAATAAGTGATGTGATCTGGTAGTTAATTCATTTGTATTAAGAGCACATGTGAGCTTCATAAAAGATGCTCCATATTTATCATATACGTTTTTCTCCATATGGTATAATTCAAAATAAAGATATTTGCCATCACTTTAACAGATAACAAAGAGAAATTAGGTGTGAAGAAACATGGATATTCAATCCTTGCGCATTTTTAAGGCAGTTGCTGAGTACGGAAGTATCTCAAAGGCTGCGAAAGAGCTAAATTATGCACAGTCTAATATTACGACTCGAATGCAACAGTTAGAAAATAGCCTACAAACGGTCTTGTTCTATCGACATAATAAAGGAGTTACACTAACAGCAAAAGGAGAAGTATTAGTAACTTATGCTAATAAAATTTTTCGTCTTTTAGATGAAACAAAAGAAGTAATGAAGGACCAAAAAGAGCCTCAAGGTCCATTAGGCATCGGATCAATGGAGACAACTGCTGCAGTTCATTTGCCGAGGTTTCTTTCTAGGTACCATTCTGCTTATCCGCAAGTAGATTTAAACTTAAAAACAGGGCCTACCAGTCAGCATATTGAAGCAGTGTTAAATTATGAATTAGACGGTGCATTTGTATCTGGACCTCTATCTCATCCTGATCTTATTGCAAAAAAAGTTTTCACTGAAGAATTGGCGTTGGTAGGAAATTCGTTACTTTCTCAATCTTTAAAATCTCATAAAGTTGATAATCTGACACTTTTAGTCTTACACAAAGGTTGTTTTTATCGTGAGAAATTAAAGCATTGGTTACATGAAGAAGGTGTGATACCTTCTAAAGTTATGGAATTTGGTTCCTTGGATGCCCTTATGGGGTGCATAGCAGCTGGACTGGGAGTTACTTTACTGCCATTGTCTATTGTGCAAAGATACAGCTATCTAGAGGAGGTTACTCATTATCCTATTCCAGAAAAATTTTCACTAGTTGATACGCTTTTTATTTATCGTACTGATGCCACTTTCTCTACGCCTCTTATTAAATTTATAGAGATGTTTCAAGAAGAGAGGATCAGTCCTCTATAATATCTCAGAAAGGGAGAATGGATTTGCATCCTCGTTATATGGATAAAGAGTTCCACACAACTAGAACTTGGATTCATAGTCAGAAAGTGTGTACCTATTATATGGAATAAACCCCATCAGAGTAATTGAAGTTATCATATTTTATTCAATAAAAAGTCCTTTGCTCTTATTAAGCAAAGGGCTTTTACATATGTGTAAATATGGTAGTGAAGAAAGCTCTATAGATTTAGAAAGTCATGAACGCGCTAGCAGATTCAATGAGAAGCCTAAGAGAAAATACAAACTTCCATGAATTTCTATATCTATTTTAAAGATATCTGTTATCTATTTTAAGTATTTTATTATATATCCAAATAGAGATATGCTGAAATAGTAACGTTTTTAAAGGAGATGAGAACTTGATTAAAATTTTAGTAGGTGGAATATTATCGTTAGTTGTTGCAATGGGCATTGCACGGTTTTCCTATACGCCAATTCTACCTCTTATGCAAAGTGACCTGTCATTTTCAAATAAAGTTGCCGGGTATCTTGCTACAAGCAACTATGCTGGATATCTAGTTGGGGCAGTTTTAGTAGGTATCCTTCCTTTAAAGCAGCGTAGAAAAGCATTTTTGAGATTAAGTCTAATTCTTAGTGTAGTTACCACGGCAGGTATGGGGTTATTTCAAATGTATTCAGCGTGGTATGTTTTTCGCTTCGTATCTGGTTTTTCCAGTGCATTTGTACTTGTTTTAGCTTCAAGTATTGTATTAGATAAACTGGCTGAAAAAGGGAAAACAAATTGGTCTGGGCTTTTCTATGGAGGAGTTGGAGTCGGGATTTTTCTTACTGGAATCATTATTCCTATTTTAAATCATTATTTTAAATGGGAAGGAGCATGGGTTGGACTCTCTATTCTAAGTATTGTTTTTACTTTCCTAGTATGGGTTTGGTTAAAGGATGAGACCTCTAATTCTACTCAAAATAAGAAGAAGGAAATACCTGCTCATGGACCTCCAACAACTTGGATTCCTTGGTTGGTTATAGCCTATGGTCTAGAGGGTCTCGGGTATATTGTAACTGGTACCTTTATTATATCTATTGCGGGACAAATACCAAATTTTAATGGAGATGCAACCTTTATATGGATGATTGTCGGTTTAGCTGCGATTCCATCTTGTATTATCTGGTCTTCACTTGCCAAAAAAATGGGGTTTGTGAAATGCTTAGTTGTTGCCTTGCTATTACAAGCATTTGGCATTGTAGTCCCGGTATTATTAATGACTAAAACGGGGTTAATTGTCAGTGCAATATTGTTTGGAGCAACATTTATGGGAATTACAACGCTTGCTACAACATTAGCAAGCCGAATTAATCCAAAGAATAGTAGCCGTATCATCGGTTACCTCACAGCTATTTATGCTGCTGGTCAAATGATAGGACCCTTGCTTGCAGGGCACCTTGCATCTGCTAGTCATAATTACAACTCTGCTTTAATTGGGGCTGCAATTGTAGTATTAATAGGTGCTCTCTTTTTATTATCTGGGATTCGCTTTGATAATAAGCCGGTTAAAGTTGTAATTACAGAAAATATACAGAATGAAGAAAATTAACATTTATGTGTCTAATAAGGATTGAAAGCATGTCGTTGAGAAAGAAAAAGAACAATTTAAATCATTGCTTTGTTTATACATCTTTATTTGTATAATTTCAGTAACTACAGGTTGAATAAATAAAAGCTATTATATCAGTTTTTAAAGAAAAAACCTTGATATGATAGCTTTTTAAACAAGGAAACATGAAGCAATTGAATATTTATATTGCCTCCTCACTTAAGTGGATATCTCTTTTAGAGATACCCCTCATCTCAGTATTGAATTATACATGCTAGGAAAATCTATTATAAGGTGTAGGTACTGATTAAAAATCTATGGGGAAAGCAGTCAGTAACTTTAGCAGAAATAAAGTCTTCATTGATGATAGTTGTTTAGAAAAGAGTTTAGTCACTTGAACGTTTAAAAATTAGAGAGGAGTGTTTGTATGGTAACATATCATACTTTAGAGGTGAAAGATCTAAATATATTTTATAGGAAGGCAGGGGATCCAGATAAACCAATCATCTTATTGCTACATGGTTTTCCATCTGCAAGCCACATGTTCCGAGATCTTATTCCGGTTCTAGAAAAAGATTATTATGTAATTGCCCCTGATTATCCTGGCTTTGGAAATACAACTTCGCCTGATCGAAAAGAATTTGACTATACATTTGATCATATTACGGAGGTAATCGAAGCTTTCGTTAATAAATTAGAACTTGATAAGTATGCTCTATATGTTTTTGATTATGGTGCTCCGATTGGTTTCCGTTTAGCCATGCATAACCCAGAGCGTGTAACAGCAATTATTAGCCAAAATGGAAACATTTATCGAGAAGGTTTAGGAGCAAAATGGGCGGCTAGAGAAGAATACTGGGAAAATCCCACGCTGGAAAAAAGACAAAGTTATCGAACGGCTTTTGCAGCAGAAACCATTAAGCATCAGTATATCATGGGACGCAGGAAAATACAGTTTCTCCAGATGGTTATACGCTTGACATTGCCTACATGAAACGACCAGGAAATGATGAAAAACAGTTAGATTTAATATTTGATTATCAAACCAATGTAAAGATGTATCCCGAATTTCAACAATATCTCTGTAAGTATCAACCACCTTTATTAGCAGTATGGGGTAAAAATGATGTTTCCTTTATTCCAGAAGGAGCTGAAGCTTTCAAAAAAGATTTACCTGATGCAGAGATCCATTTAGTAGACAGTGGACACTTTGCTTTAGAAACACATGCAAATGAAATCGGTGAATTGATGGTAGATTTCTTAAAACGTAATTATATTTAGAGTGAAAAAGAATAAAACGAAGAATCTACCTAAACATTACACCGTAATCTATAAAGATAGGGGACATAGGGGTTTATGATTTGTTTATAACCCTCTATATCGCAGTAAGTTAGATATCTAAAGGAGGTAGTATATATGACAAGAAAATGTATTAATGCTGATGGCGCTGTTGCTGTTGGTCCCTACTCTCATGCAGTTGAAGCAGGAGATTTACTGTTTTTATCCGGACAAACGCCTATTGATCCACAGACTCAGAAGCTCTCAGAGGGTAATATTGTAGAACAAACAAAACAATGTTTTAAAAATCTTTTTAAAGTGCTGGAAGCATCAGGTCTAACCCCTGATAATGTGGAAAAGGTAAATGTTTTTTTAACCAATATGGATGATTTTGCAGCAATGAACGAAGTTTATGCAACACAGTTTTCTGCTCCATATCCTGCTCGTACAACTATAGGTGTAGCGTCCCTCCCTCTAGGCGCACAAATTGAAATAGAAATGATAGCTAGAAGGTAGTATCCCTTAATTCATTTATAGTAATAATATCTATTTGCTTCGGAGGTATATTTATGTTTGATTTTATTAATTTAGATTTTACTAACTTTACAGCTTTTTTGTTTGCTACATTGGTAATATCACTTATTCCAGGGCCAGATGTAGCATTTGTAGTAAGCCGTAGCATTGCTGGGGGGAAAAAGGTCGGAATTGCCACAGCATTTGGAATGCAAGTAGGGATTATTTTCCACATTCTCCTCGCCGCATTCGGCCTATCGGCTATTTTGATGACTTCTGCACTTGCTTTTCAAATCGTAAAATATATTGGTGCTGCGTATCTAATTTACTTGGGAATACAAACTATTCGAGATAAAGAGGGAATAAACATTAATATTCAAAAAAATCACGGGGGTATGTGGAAAGTTTTTTGGCAAGGAGCTATAACTGATGTTTTTAATCCAAAAGTTGCTTTGTTTTTTCTTACTTTTCTCCCACAATTTATTAGTCCCGACCAAGGGAACACTTTTTTCCAATTCATATTTCTAGGGGTTATTTTTGGATTGCTTGGTCTAATAATTGACGTTTGCTATTCGATTATTGCAGATTCAATTAGAAATGTTCTAGCAAAAAATAAAACTGTAATGCAATGGCAGAAAAGGGTTAGTGGATTTACTTTAATTTGTTTAGGAACTTGGTTAGCTTTTGAAAAGAGAGATTAATCACCAACGAACAGGTGCTAGAGTGAAGTAGAAAAAATTGATTTTATGATTAAAAGTTTATGTTTAGTTATTCTATTAAAGTTGCTTTAATGAAGAGACGAAAGAGCCTAATTTCTCCGTGAATTTATAGATATGGGGCTTTTTCTTTATCTTTAGTAATTACCCTTTAGTCTTACTTAACATAAAACATTTTATCGGCAACCATAAACAAATAGCAGCTTAATTCAAGCTGCTATTTGTTATACATAATTTCCCTTTATTTGAACATTCTACTTAAGAAGGGCTAAAATATTCACTCTAATATATAAAGGTGGATTCATATAAATGAAGGGTAAAATTTATAAACATAAAGTTTTTCTTGCAACTTTCAGTATTTATGCTATTCCCTTTGTTATTATCTTTTTTACCGATTGTTTAGTTCGGATAAGTAGTAGAAAATAATTTATACTCTTGCTGGATAATAAATGGTATTTTGAACAAACTACCCAAGACGCCGTGAGGCATCAGCCAACAACTACAGCTAAAAAGCAGAAAAAACCTACCTCTTTTGACTGGGAAGAGATAGGTTTTTCTGTTTTTTAAGCTGTATAGGATATACAAAACTAGTTGACATAATGTCTCTTTCTGGTACACACCATAAAAAAGAACCCGTATGGCAGAAGGACTCTGACAAGGGTTCTTTTTCCGGAGTATGCAGCTTTTTATACATCCTTGATTTATCAACGCTTTCTCAGTAGGTGGTTGAGAAACTAATGTATAAGAAGTGCACCTTTTATACATATGCTTGTACGGAAGGACATAGTATTTTTAGCAAAAATGTGCTATATTTGGTTTGAATCGATTTTAACACGTTTATACGTGTGAACCCTGATAAAAAGCTACCTCGCTTGCCATACCGAGGTAGCTTTTTATTTTGCTTACCTTTTGACTGGACAAATTATAACCTAATACTATATTTTAGATATGTACATGTATATATTTCACTTTTATCAACTAGTAAAAGCAGCTATGATCAACCACGCATGTAAGAAAAGCCCTCAATTAATTTTGAGGGCTTTTCTTGTATTTTTCTCCAATATAGATAAATAATAAAACTATTTTTAATAAAGTACATTCATCATTACTTAATGATATGCCGAAAGTGAAACTAGACATAATCAGCTTTATGTAAACTAACTCTGTATATCGTATTAAGTTAGCAAATTTTTTCAAAGCTCATTCGCGGTCCTCGCTAGTGGAACGCCGCATAGTTTTGCGCCGTTCCACTAGGAGCGTGATAATCATTCGAGCTGTCGTCCTTACACAACCGTGAGCACGATCTTGCCTTGGATGTGCCCACGGGCGGCTCGTTCGTGCGCCTTGCGAGCATCGGCAAGTGGAAACGTGCTGTCGATGGCGACACGAACTGTCCCGGTATCGAGCAAGCGCCCTAATTCCACTAGCTGAGGGCCGTTTGAGCGCACTTGGGTCATTGATACCGTGACGCCCAGCTTTGCGGCCTCCTCGGCGTCGGAGAAACCTATGAACACTGGGAACAAAGCGCCGCCACGCTTGAGCGTACGCAAGAAACGACCGGTTGTTGAACCGCCGAGGGTATCCAGGACGAGATCAACGTCATGGGCGATGTCCTCGGGAGGGCTCTTGGTATAGTCAATGAATTCGTCGGCACCGAGCTCGCGTAGGAACGACTCATGCTTGCCCGATGCCACCGCGATGACATGTGCCCCCTTCCATTTAGCCAGTTGCACTGCTAAATGCCCCACGCCCCCCGCGGCACCATTGACGAGTACCGTCTTGCCGTTGAGTG
>Ga0209463_1001005_pt1 | contig 18408 bp, 11 predicted proteins | sample AgamicMgSfrz_FD_187169 | JGI IMG/M metagenome (GOLD analysis project Ga0209463, IMG submission 187169) | Agave microbial communities from Guanajuato, Mexico - Mg.Sf.rz (SPAdes) (version 2) | ecosystem: Host-associated > Plants > Phyllosphere > Phylloplane/Leaf | place: Guanajuato, Mexico... | reverse complement strand
TACTAAATCCTTTACATTTTGCCTCTAATGCAAAATCAACATATACTGCATTCTGATTTAATCCTATTCTGTATTTCCCTATTGCATCGCGTCCGCCATCTCTCCATGGTCTGGTTAGATCATAATTTATTATGTTACTATCCATCATTTTTGCTAGAAGAGCTGCACACTCTTCAAATGCATATTCTCCTTTTGGGTGACCTTTGAAATGCTCTATTATAGCCTCCACCATTGCATACCGTATTGGTGACAATGGAATTTGTTCCTCTCTAGTTCTATGCTCTATAGTTCTTTCCGCAACTAAAGGTTTATAAAAACCAGTTTCAACCCATTCTAACCATGCTTTTGGCGCATTTGAAGTAAAGGTATGTCCATTTTGTATGTCTTCGATCCACTCTCGCTTTACTGTTGCTACATCTAATATAGTGAAAATGGACTTATAATTTTGAAACCTTTTTCCCTTTTTCAATTTCCATATTGCTACTAAGTCTTCGGTATCGTTAATATCAGGATGACCAGGAACGGCTATTCCCTGAAAAACTACGTCTCTCCTTCTTCCTGATTTACTAAAGATAAAAAAAGGTGGAATTGAGATTCTGTTTCCTAAATGTAGCTGTTCAAAAACATACTTTAATAGTTGATTGCCTCCCTTTGGAGTCTCATGTAGATTTTTCCCATGACTTCTATTGTCACCAAAATAGATGAACTTTCCTGTCTCTTTTTCAATTATGTCTGGCCAATCAGGATTTACTAGGTCAGTATAGATTCCACACAATCTATAACGATGATCTTTTTTTGATCCTGAAATTCTAAACCCTCCCATATTTTCGCATTTTAGTAATTTACTGATAGGGTCATCCGAAACATTATCCTTCGGTCCCCCTTCATAAATTGCTTCCACGGTGAGATCTGCATAAACTAGATCTTCAAATTTTATATATGTATCCATATTGCCCCTCCAAATATATTTTCTACTGCTAGGTTTTATTTGTAGATATCATGTAAAGTAATTTATAATCACATTATATAAGGTTCCTTTTAAAACTTAGTATTTTGTAATTGCACTGATATACATTTTGGTATGTAGTTAAGTCTATTTTAATTTATTAAGAGAAGGATATGAAATAGAGAGGTATTAAAATGAAGAATTTACAATCGTTTGCGAAAGACTTTCAAAAAGAAATGGAATGGGATATAGATACGAGTAGCTATGAGAGAACTAGAGCCTCTCTTCTTAATAATTTTATGCTACTAACGACTGAAGTATCAGAAGTAGCTGAAGAACTTAGAAAAGTTTTTAATTTAACTAATAAGTACATAGTAGGTGGAATGGACGAGGAAAAAGCATTCAAAATTGCTAGGGAGAAGGCACAAGAGGATCTAGGGAAAGAGTTTGCGGATTGTTTAGCCTATATATGTAAAATTGCAAACTTTTTTGAAGTTGACTTAGAAACAAGTTTTTACTCAAAAATGGACGAAGTCAAAAACCGGAAAAATAAAGATATTAGATTAAGTCATAAAAAATAATTATACATATTTCATTTACTGCAGCTTTGACTCGGTATTAACAGTGAGATATTAATATTTAGTAAACGGTAGGCATGATATGTGCCTACCGTTTGTTAGTTAATCTTTATTTTGTCTTCTAAACTTTTAACTTATAATACTGCTGAATAAAGAAATGCCTCAAGGTTTTGCGCTGGATTATTAGGATTAGGTATTTTCACGTCTTGAATTGTTAAAATTTCACTTTCAAGAAAATGAGTAAAATCAGGTTTATCTGAAATTTGATCATATGTCTCTTTACGCATTAATACATTTATGTGCGTTTTCATAGGATCTGCATCATTATTTAAAAGTGATCTGAATACTGCAGATGGATGTTCAATTCCCCACATCCCTCGAATTCTCAAGTAAGTAATACCTAAAGGATCTACCCGATTTATTCTACCTAACTCTTTAGTTTCTCCGAATTCTACTCCGGGTATTGATGAAACTCCTGTTTTTATTGTTTCAGCTATTCTTTGGTAAGTTGCTTTATCGGCACAATAGCAATCTCCATAGACTAACCATAAGCTGTGAAGGTGATCACCGGTAACATTACCAACTGCGTATATCATATCTTTTTTTGTCCAACCACCAAATTCATTTTCACATTCTCGACATTCTTTTTTTATTCTTAAATCATCATGATATAAATAATCCTTGGGAAATGAACTGTTTAAAGCAATGCCGTTAGTATTTCTACGTTCAATCTTTTTCACTTCAACTCCTACCCCATGTCTAACTACAAAATCAGGGGGATTATTAGAATTACCTAAATAACTAAATATTTGTTGATATTCTTTTAGTTTATCATCTGTCATTTCTGAGTCTGCACTGATACCGCAAAAAGCATCTTTTACATAATACTCTAGTAAGTCACCAGTACTATTCACTCTGTTATTATTTATATGGTTAACAACTTTTAATAGCTTATTTTGCTTTCGACTTAGTATATTGTATAAAGCGATTAGAACATTACTTGAAGGTACATGGCTCATGTTGTTATCTCCCTTAAGATCTATAGTCATTTTTATAAAGCCATTCAGCAATAGGTGTGGCAACAGCTCTTGCTAATTGAACCGGAACAGCATTGCCAATTTGTTTATAAATTTTATCTAAACGTCCATTTTTGGACATTTTTTCATTACCACCATCGCTAAATTGATACCAGTCAGGGAATGTTTGAATACGTTTAATCTCTTTTACTGAAAGTCGACGATTGTTATAATCTCCATCGGGGAAAATCCACTTATCTTTATCTACTTTTTCCATAGGGATACCACCAGGATGAATAGGAGCTTGCCTACCACTCGCTTGAATAGTAAAACTTTGTTCATTCCAATTCTTTTTACGATTTCGACTCATAAATATAGTAGAATATGATCCCTCAAAAAAGTCGCCTGGATCTTCTTCTAAGTCGCCTATTGCTTCTTTTAATGTAATGTAGGGCTTTAAAAGTGAACCTTCTCCATGAGTAGGGGCAGGAAACGTATATTCAAACTCTATATCTTCTCGAACGCCTACCAAAAAAACCCTCTCTCGAAGTTGTGGTACGCCATAGTCTCTAGAATTTAAAAGCTTGTGATACACACGATAACCTGCAGCAGAAAAATCTTGGACAATTTGACGGAAAACCTCCCCTTTTCCTAGAGTAAGCATTCCTTTAACATTCTCGGCAATAAAGAATTTAGGTTTTACCTGCATTAAGCAACGGATAAAATGAATATATAAAAAGTTTCGTGGATCATCTACTAAGCGTGGTCCAGCTTCTGAGAAACCCGGACATGGAAACCCTCCTAGAACAATGTCACCTTTAGGGAATTCTTTTACTTTTTTAATATCCTTATTGTGTGTAAACACATCATGCGGAAAATTTATTCTGTATGTTTCTAGTGCTTCTTTAAAAAAGTCATTTGAATAAACATGGTGAAATAAACCCTCTGCACGGATTACGTTAAATGCTTCCTTTTCTTTAAAAGCTTCATTTACTGCTTCTGCTCCCACTACACAATCAATCCCTGCTAACTCTACTCCTAGATCTAATCCTCCAGCACCACAAAATAAAGAAACTATATTAGCCCTATTAGGCTTATAGTGTAAATCTTCGAATTCATAAGTATTGGGTTCATCTATTGTCAGTTGCATTTCCTCATCAATTTTTTCAAGTAGTAAACTTTTAACTTCATTTAAATCATAGTCAGGTGCAGGCTTAAACTTACCCCGCCCACGCTCTTGGATTTTTACCATTACTGTGTACCTCCTGGTTGTTCAAGATTATTACTTTTTAATTCATCATCAGTAATTCCTATATATTGTTTAGTAACTGATGTTGAGGCATGAGAAAAAAACTCTTTAAGAATCGTCAAATTTCCATGCATTTTATAATGATGATATCCAAATGTTTTACGAAGGCTATGCGTTGCAGTATGTTCAATTCCTACAATTTCTGCGGCCTTCTGTAACCTTCTATAGGCTTGAGTAGGTGTAATGTAGCTACTGCCTTTTTTTGAAGGAAATAAAAAATCATTGCATTCCATGGAAGCTGTGTATTTATTTATTTCTGCTTTTAATATCTCATTAATATAAATAATCCTGATTTTTTTTGTTTTCTTCTCTGTTATAGTAAACTGAGTTTTATGTCGAATGTCCTTTACACGAAGAGGAAGGATATCGGAAATTCTTAAACCCGTATTAATACCAAATAAAAACAGAAAATAGTCTCTATATCCACAATATCTAAGTAAAGCATTTTCCATTTTTTTTATTTCTTCTACCGAACGAAGTGGTTGAACATTTTTTGTTTTTATCACAATATCCCCTCGCAAATATAAAATCGTACATTAAATGTATCATTTCATTGAATCTGAGTCTATATATATGTCACTAGATGAGAAAAAGTTTTATAAAAAAATAATTTATGTAATAAGAAAATTTATTAATCCAACCTTCACACTAGTCAAATCATCATGCTCTTATAGCATTGATAATATTAACGTGGTGCTAAAATAAGTATACTGAATGTTTTATTCCTTAGTATTGTATATGCTAGATTCTTTTTCTATCTAGCACAAAAAATTCAAGTTAAAATTATACCAATATATATATATATTAGAATTAATTAGAATTGTATATGATACAATAGACGCTAGGTTAACACAGTACAAGAATATAAATTGCTAGGAACTGAATTTATATTTTTAATTATGGAAGGATTATCAAGTTAATATGATTGAGAAAAAATGGACTTGAGGTGTTGTGATGATACATTTTGTAATGGTGAAACCTAAAGATGACTTAAAAGAAAATTATGTAGAAGAGACTCTAGAGATTCTAAATTTGGGGAGTTCGGAAGTAACGGATATTAATATCTATGAAAAAGGAATAAGAGAATGGAAAGTTGTGATAGCAAAAGGTGACTCTAAATATTTTTTACAGATCTTTTTAAATACATATAATAAAATAAAGAATTTGGTTTTCAAATTAGAGCCTCAAAAGATTTCTGAAAAAATCTTTGATAAAAAATTATATGAATTAAAGTTATTAGTAAAGAATCACTTTCGTAGAGATTGGGAAGAATGTGTCTGGATTGAAGATGAACAATCAACTGGTTTCGCCAAAGAGCTGTATGGAAAAATACATAGAGTAGAAAATTCATTAAGGTACTTTATTAATGTTGTTATGATTAGAACATTCGGTGTTTCTTGGTGGGAAACATATGTACCGTATAATCTAAAAGAAAAATATACACAAAGATACAAAGGTTATAAAAGCGTTTCACCATCTTTTACGAATGTAAGCGATAGATTAATTTCAATTGATACAGATGACCTTTTATCTATTATGGAAAATAAAATAAAAAAACTATCTATTACCAATACAACTGAACTAGAATTAATTTTAAATAAGATAAAGGAGAAGGATGAACCTGTAAAATTAGTATCAAACTATAAGAACATTATCAATAAATTAAAAAATGAAATGGACGTCAAATTAGATTTGTGGGATGAAATATTTAGCAAATATTTTTCAAACACGTTTAAGGAAGAATGGCAACGATTCTGCAAAAATAGAAATCATGTAGCGCATAATAAGCTACTGGATTTTGATGCATATAATAAAATAAACGAAAGTATCGAAGATATCGATGAGTCCTTACAAAAGGCAAGAAAAGTTTTTGAAAGTGAACCATCCGAAGAGGAGCAAAGTGAACTACTTAAAATAACTGCAATACATGAAGAAGAACGACAAGAACTGCACTCCTTAAAATTAATGGAAGAAGATACAGGCGTTTCTATATTATGTCGAGAAGATATATTTGAGATATTTAATAAAGAAATATCTCATTTTATTGAAGGTATAGTAGATTCGCTATATTTTAGAAACGATATTGAGATTGAAACCAAGTCCTTCCAATACGATGATGAGGATTTATTAATTATCACAAGTAAACATAATGATACACAATTAAAGGTTGTTTCACATGTTGTAATTAATGAGGAAAGTGCTTCATCAAGTAAAGTTATTCTTAAATTAATTATTGATGATGTTGGATATAGCATTAATACTATCATATACGAAAATGGAGGGGCCGTATTTGAAAAAAATATTGGTTATTATACTCCAACATCTCATAATAAGTTTATGAATAGGGAGCTTAAAATCCTTGAAATAGAAATTAATAACAGTATTAGAATTTTATTTCCTAACTTTAAGGATTTAATGGATAGTGCGAAATATAATGCGGTAAAATACGGAAGGGATCTTCCGACTGCTAAACTTTTTTGTGAAGAATGTGGACAAGAATATGTAAGCATAGATGAGACAATATTATATATTGGAACATGTGCAAACTGCGGACACGAAAATGCACTAGAAAAATGTGAAGGCTGTGGAGAATATTTTAATTTAAATTGGCACAGTTCTTGTCATAACTGTTAGAGTTATACTAATAAATAATGAACATAACAACAAAGACCGCATGAGATGAAAGATCCTAATGCGGTCTTTAGTGTTGTACTTCAACCTTATAAATGAGGAAAAATCATATATCCCTTTTATTGTATATAAAAGAGATATCGTTATAAATCCTAATTTAATAAAACTCCCTCTAATTTACTTATAAGAATAATTTTACTATCTCAAATATATTTAACGACTTAATTAGAATTGATTGAATAAATAAAACATTCCAAAAAACTTAATTATTTATTTTGTCTTTTCTAATAATTCATCTTTATAACGTAATGCTACTTGCTTATGTCGAGGGTCATTAATATGTAATGTTAAGTTTTCCCAAGCACACTCCCTGAAATCTTTATTATTCCAAAGCTTTACAATAAATTGTTTCTTTTCTTTTTTTTCTTCCAGTTTACCACCTTCGCTAACTTCTCTGGTATATGGATTTAAGACGACCTTTTTATTTTGCGTCGAGTGACCATGAGGAATTGAAGGTTTATGATCTGCATCATTTTGATGAAATCGCCAAAAAGTATCATACCTGCCTTTTTGCTTTGTAGTAAATGAATATCTATCTAGATTATTATCTAAAGATTCATTTTGTATTTCGTTTGTTGAGAAATCTTCTGATAAGAATTGTTGTTCTTTTTTTTCTTCATTAGCCATTTCTATAGTCTCTAATTCTCTCAAATGAAATATTCTTTTTTCGTTTAAGCTCATTGGCTCAACTAAACTTTTCGAAGTAAGAGCTCTAATTATTCTGTTACCGGGTGCTACTAATTCTCTTAAGGTACTTATTCTATTACTATGTTCAATCTCACTAATTAAATTTTCCTTTAAAGAAAGAAGGGTAAGGCAATAAAAGTCTATTGCAGCAGCATTATTTAAATACATATAAACACCTCATATTGTCAATTTTTTTAGACATTAATTTTATAAATTATAAATAGTCATTTACCTCATTTTACAGAAATTTAACTTTAGACAGCAGGACAATTTTCATCTGACCCTTCCCCTTTTTCCAAGTGTATGCACTAATAATTTCTTTTTAACTTACTAATATTTTTTGAAAATAAATTCTTTGTTATGAGTAAATATTTTAAATATATATACCAAAATATTCATTTAATGGTACTATATAATTATATTAAAGTAAAAAAAAGAAATTTGAAAGGATTAAAATACAAAAAAGTAAGAGAAAAGTAGTGGACACAAGGATATATATGAATATTTAATATGGAAATTAAAGGTTTTAGAAGTTAAAAAGAAAATTTGAAAGAGGGAGTATGTAAAATGAACATAATAAATAATGTTTCAGAATACATAGAGTTAGTGTCTAAACTAACTGAAAATTCAGACTCTTATGTTTATCGTGGTGAAAATAAGATTTATGCTACATCGTGTGTCCCAAATATCTTTAGAGAACATCGGCGACTATCTAACTTTAGCTTTGAAAAAAATATTCTTAATAAAGTTAGGTCGGAAGGTCTAGATGGTGGTAGTCAATCATATTTGCTAACGGCAATTGAGGCCCAACACGGTGGATTCCCAAGCCGTCTCCTTGATATTTCCTATAATTCTTTAATTGCATTACACTTTGCTGTGACTCCTTTTTATAATCGTCATGAACATGTTGATGACGATTCAGATGGACAGGTTGTAATTATTAAAATAGAAGATATGCTTTCCCCCTCTTCTGATGAACTAGAGAATTTGTATAGAAATGAGCTTCTAAATAATAAGTCTACTAAAAATATTGTTATGTTGCTGGCACATCAACACAAGATGGTTGACTTCTATAGTAAAAATCAACGAATTAAAGCGCAACAAGGAGGATTTATTATCTTTTATGGTAATGAATTTCGCCCTCTACCGGATTACATGTTACAACGGATCATAATTCCAAGTGCTGCAAAAGCAACGATTCGTAATGAATTAGATAGATTGTTCGGCATTTCAAATGCCTATGTTTATCCAGAATCGAATAACTTAGTTTCACGTATCGTAAGGTCAACCGATCGTTATGCAAACTTTGATACATTCGATAATGTAGATGAAATTGAAAAGGTACTGAGAAAATTTGAGCGCAACTTAAAGCATTATACACGTCAAGTATTAAATGAACGAAAACAGAAGCCAATGCATGAAAAAGAATTAAATAGAATAATGGAAAATAAAAGAAATGATTTACTTGAAGAGTATTGTGGAAGGCATGGCATTGAATATATTCATATACCAAGGAATAGGCAAACAAAAGAACTAACTATTCTAAAGAAGCATACGACTTCTCATATGAAGACTTTTCTAAAAGTAATTGATCAAATGTTAGTAGATCATGTCACTAAAATCGAATGTTATATACGTGATTTTTATTTAGATCTAATACAGTCAAAGGAATTAATGATGCAAAAGAAGGACGAACAACTTTCAGAAGAATACTTTAAAGGATTAGAAGAAAGATTTGAATTAATTGTCACAAAAAACCGTACCGACCTAAAAGTCATTTTGCGTGACACGCTCATTACATTAACACCTTACGAAAAAATAATTGAATAAAAGGAGTAAGTGAAAATGGATTTATTACAACAAATTGAAAAAATAATCGGCTTCCAAGTTAATGAAGAAGGACTAGATGAATCAATTGTTGATTTTGAAAATGGAGTATCTAACAAAATCACTGAGTACAAATACGAATGCGATAATAGGGATCAAACAAATGACGATCCTAGTGTATTATTGTTATCTAACGAAGACCTATCATTGAGGTATGAAGAGAATGAATTTGGGAAGGGTAGTACAATACGTCCTATTCTATTTATCTTCTGTTATGCTGCGGAAGGTTTTAGCAAAGAAAACGCAAAAACCGTTTCTGATGGTATAGAGACAATTATTAAAAAAGATAAGCTAATTGATTCAGGTGCTAACCCTATAATTAAATTATTCTTTATATCTAGTAATCTAGAAACCGCCATTAGTTCAGAGGAATTTTTGACAAAAAAGCATAATGTTAGAGACATAGTATTGAAATATGTAAAATCCGAGATATCGAAATACTCTAAACGTGATATTACTGCTACTTACGATTATTTGGAGTCAGAGGAACGTGTTAAAAACAGTCCAGTACGTGTTCTTAGTCGGACAAGGGTAACACAATCTAAAGTGTTAGGAAATCCAAATACCGTAGGACATGTTTTTTCAGCTAACTTATTTGATTTAGTTAGACTTTATAATCAAAAAGGAAAAACGTTATTTAATAAAAATATTCGATATGGAATTGCTGACGAGTTAGATGTTGATTCCGTGATAAAAGACACGTTGGCAAAAAAACCGGAAGAATTTTGGTACTTAAACAATGGAATTACATTGATCCTTGAGAAAAATAATCTGAATTTGCAAAATCACGAGAGAATTAGCTTATCTGACCCTGAGGATAAATCTAATGAAATAAAAATAACAGTAATTAACGGTGCACAAACTTTAAACTCTGCAGCAAAGTTTTTCTATACACAGAAACATAGGAATGACTCGAAAGATAAAGCGTTTGTTATGCTAAAAGTAATTGAAATTACAACAAGTGAAGATGAAAAAGAAGACGTGAATAATCGTATTGATAATATTACAATCTCACTTAATAGACAAAAGCCGATTATTGCAGATGATATCGCATTTACCTTGCCAATAGTTGAGCACATTAATAACCTTAGAAAGACAGTTGAAGGAGAAAGCCAGAAAGATCAGGAGTTTAAACAAGATAATTTAAGTGTTAATAACAAGCTACTTCAAGAAAGTGTAGAGCCAGATGAAATTCAAGAGGTGCTACCTTTAGGTGTTGAGGAGACGCAAGACGCAACAAGCCAAAAACAAGAAGAAAACTTATCACCGTATGTTTTCTCTATTGTAAGACGCGGAGATGTTTCTTCTATCAGAAACAGACGCTATACTTTAAAAGTACTTCCACGTATATTGTGTACTATTTTCTTAGAGAAACCTGGTACTGCAAGAACTGGTAGTAATAAATCATTAATTGAAATTGATCCAGTCAACAATCATTTTAGCTTTCATGATGGAGAATTATTTCCAACAATCCAGAATGAAGAACAACATTTTAAAAATATCTTTAAGGAACACTATAAGCCTGTGAACTTTGCTATGGCTATATACGATGAAGTAGATAAGTTTTCAAAGGATAAGGAATGTATTAAATCGATAGAAAAGTCGCATAGCCGTGCAAAACATATAAATAAGTATGGAAAATACTTTATAATATACTCGGTTATAAAATCTTTGAAAGGTAACCATAAGACATTTGAACAATGGGAATTTACAGCTAGCGAAGGGCGCAGTTTCTTAAGCAAAGAAAAGTATAAAAAGATTGTTGAAGAACTAACAAAATCATGGGAATCTACTATAGCAGAAGCAGAACTAGAAAATGGGTCAAAAAGGGAAGCTTCTCCATGGGACTCTAATGCTTTTAAGAAAGATCAAAATATACTAGACACATATGAAAATTGTAAAGAGGAGATAAAAAATATTTTAAATGCAGAGAAAATCTCTGAAGAGCAATTAGAACCGGAACCATTATTCTAATTCAGTTTATTAGAATGTGTAAATTGTAATGAAAAAAAGACCTTTAAAAAATATTAAACCCCTTTCTTGGAAGTAAACCTAAAGAGTTAGACATTTTACATTAAATTAGAAGATGAAATAGAGAATAAGAACATTATAAATTAAATTTTTTCAAAAATAAATTCAAAAAGAAAAGACTTAGATAACCACTTTAGAGATATTATAGATAATGAGTACATGAATTTTCGTAAAACATCATCTTTTATTGAATAGAATGTAGGGTATAAAAAACAGGTATTAAAAATTTCTAATACCTGTTTTTTAATACTGTATCTACCTTTATTTGGCTATATAAAATGTATCAAAATTACCTCTATATCCACTATTAAGATTAATATAAAGAATAAATAAAGAACAGGCGCTAAATTTCCTATAGTATAAATTTAAATACAGAAAGAAGGGGAAACATGCAAAAAGAACAAGAGGAGATAATAATATTAGATTTAGGTTCTCATTTTGTAAGGACTTTTGATACGGTTGCAAAGTATTATAAATTAAAGGAAAATAAGGTCAGAATTCTTAGAGATGTTCTTAAACACCTTCAAATCTCTTCAATTTCAGAAGTAACTGATACAAGTCAATTTTTAGAGGATTATATGAATTTTGTAGAATTGAAAATGAGAAATATAGTTACTAAGTACACTTGCCATGAACTTCTATTCTGGACTAGAAGAATAGCTCCTATGAATGTTTTTCAACGATCACACCTAACAGTTTTACTATACAGAGAAGTATTAAACAATGCTATAACGAAGTACGGAAGTTTGGAAAATAAATTCTATGTTGATAAATCAAAGAATGTTATGCAACCTGCATATATGAAAACACTAAATTTCGCAAGTGAATTGAGTAATGAAATTTGCAAGGTTATTGCAGATAGTTACTATTTAGAGGATCTAGCCTCTTTATATATTTATATAACCCAAAGGTATAGGATTACGAACAAGGGCGGAAGGTTGATTGAAAATAATGACTGGGGGTTTGACGTTGAAGCACCTAGTACAGAAATAGGTTTTCTCATTGATTTATATGATAGAAGAACAAAATATAATAATTTATTAGCAGCAACCGGTACGTATGTTCCTACCAAGCTTAATGTAAGAACACAGAATATGTTGCTGACTTATAGACATAATGTTGATTTTATGCACAAAGTTTCAATTCCTTTTGGAAATAAGGATAACTCATTCAACTCTAACTACATTCCTGTACCTGTAAACTTTGACAGTTATTTGGATTACATAATGTTGTTTGAAAAAGAAATCTTAAATGTTTATAATTTTTCTCCCAAAACCTTTATATCATTCATTTCAGCTTTATCTACTCTGAATATTTCAAATTTTGGTGAAGATGTACGCTATCAATATAACATGCTTCAACGGGCTTACACTTTTTGCTTTGATTTAGACAACTTATTTAATGAATTAAACCTATTGGCAACAGAATTTTATCAGAGTAAATTTGGCACCATACCCGAAGATTTTACTGAGCAATCAGCTTTAGTTTTCAAATTATTAACAAGTGAGAAAGAGCACCCTCGCAACATTGAACTATGGACAGGAGGTCCAAGAAAAGTAATATACCCTATTAAAAATGGAGAAGGAATTATAGATTACTCAGGTTTAAACTTTACTTTAAGTACATTTATGTTTCCAATTTCACGATTAGATGGGAACACGGCTAATAAACGCTCTACAGATTTCGAACTAAAAACAATTGATTTTGTAAAAAGAAATATAAAAAAGGCTAAATTCTGGGTTGGGCAAAAACAGATATTTAATTCTTTAAAAACTAAATCAAAAGAAATTGATGCTTCTTTTTATATTGGCAATGTTTTATTTATATTAGAATGTAAATCTATTAATGTATCTTTTGGATTTGATATGGGAACTAAGAAAGCATTAGATTACAGAAAGCGTAAAAATCTAGATGCTCTAAATCAAGTTAGAGAGAAAGTACATTTTTTAATTGAAAATAAGAATGACTTAACTCTACCGTTACCAAGGGAAGTTGAATATTTAGTTCCAATTGTAGTAAGCCCCTTTGCTGAATATATGTGGGAAAAAAGCGATTTATTATTTATTAGTGATGATTTACCTAGAGTTCTTACCATAGAAGAACTATCTCAAATAAGTGAAGTGAGTGATTTTGATAAATTATTGAACAATGATTTTTGTTATAAATTAAATGACAGGAAAATTTAAAAGAATATTTTTTTGAAATATTTAACATGTTACTTACAAATTTAAGGTGTATGAACAGACATTAACTAATAAGTAAACAATAGCTATTACAGCATAATATTTTTAATGAAATGTTTTTCTGTATATATCCAAACTGATATTAAAGCTGTTAAATATGTATTATCATATCCTTGGAGTAACGGTATTGTTGAAGTGAATGCTAATTGTCTGGAGGTTATCAAACGTCAAATGTATGGGCGGATAAAATTATATTTGTTGAGTGAAAAAATTATGTATCGACTTCAATAATACTTTCTTAAAAAATATTAGATAACATTAATACTCCTTTGCATGCAGGAGAACCAAATTTAAATCATTGTTGACATACATGACTATTAACCATAAAAAATCAGGGATCTTTATAAGTAATATCTACTTATAAAGATTCCTGATGTTGATCTTAACTATACTCTCAAAATCTTTTTTAGTTCAATGTCTTAGTTATACTTCCTCTATCTTTATATGAGAGTGTCAAGTATATCAGCCTGTATTCTTACTTCAGGTAAACGGTGATTACGAATATATTTCTTCCATCCATTAAGCTTATCTCCAATAACTTCAGATTTATTTTTAGATATATAGGCAATTAGTTTAGCGAAACTAGCAATTAATTCAAAGTCATCTGCTACTAATATCTTCACGTTACCTTCCTTAATTCTTTCCAAATAATTATTTACCTGATTAATAATAAACTCGCAATCCCTGGTCTCAATTAGATCAGGAACATTTTTTAGTGTGTAAAATAAGGTATCAACTGCTACTTTAAGTACTTCTTGTGAACCGTATTTTATCATATTGAACAATTCTACTTTAATAGTAGTAATATCTTCTTGAACTTCTTTTTTATCAATAAATACTAAATAATCATATAAAAGGCTGGCTGATATCTTCACTTTTTCAATATTGCTATCCTGTAATCCATATAGAATGTCCTTTAATGAATAGTTGATATCAATATTCAGTCTTTCAAAACAAGGTACTAAGTATAAAGATAAATCAGGCCTTTTTTCATCTATTTCAACGAATACTTGTTTTGCTTTTTTAACATCTCCTTCGTCTAAATACTCTTTAGGTATAGTGCCCCATATATGATTTTTCAGTATGATAACTAATGTTAATAAGTAATCAGGAGAGGGTAAAAAATCATCGGTTTGATTGGGTTTTTTTAGTAGACCTGCTTTTTGACTTTCCCACCATCTATAAAACTTTCCCAACCATTCTTTATATGTTGTAAACTCAGGGATTTTCTTTTTCTGACTCCCTATATAGTCAACCATAATTTGTTTTAACTCATTAAAGTAAGAAAGATCCTCACCTATTGAAATTATATTATCCTCGTAAAATTTAGGTATTTCCTTCTTCACAAATTTCTCTTGTAGTGCCACACTTGGTGCTTCATTTTGGTGAATAAGCATATCAAAAATAGAGTAAGGAATAAAGTCGCTAAGTCCATATGTACGGTCTTTAATCTCCGATTCAATGTCTCCTATAAACCGATCATAATAATGTTTAGGTAGACTATTAGTTAGAGCTAAGAATGTTAACCTAATTAAAGCAATTTCTCTTATACTATAATCTGTCTCATTTTTGAGCTCCTTAAACAGATAAAGTAATTGTCTTTCATCAGAAATCTCTAGATGAGATACACGTTCTCGTGTATCAAAAATTATCAAGAAAGGCTCGAAGAACCTGCTCTTATAAAACCATTGATCCTGATTAGCTTGACTTCTTATGCTAATACTCATTAATTGCTCAAAAAAGGATTTAGCATCTACCTTATTTTTAGAGAAAGCCATTCTTTTAATTATTCGTTGTAGAATTTTTATATCTACTGTTGAAATGTTTTGTTTTTCATTAATAAACTGAAGTATTCTTGCATCAACATCCCTTTGAACTTCTAACGGTAATGCGAAATAAATTCTAGATAAAATTTCTAAAGCTCCATTTAAATCCATAGGAGATTTAGATTTATGAGAAATTACATTCATTAGAATACGCACTAAAACACTTAGTTTGTAATCATCTAACTGATACACAATCTCTCTAGAGAAAAGTTCATCTATTTTTTTCATCTTGACACGATTCATTCTTATAATCTGTGAGTATAATGGATGACTTATCTCTAAATTTATAAGTGCTAAGTCATACTGACCCTCGTCAGTTACAGTCAAATCAAATATCTCTTTCATTTGTAAAACTGCAAAGGAATCTAAAAGTTCTTGGTTTATGTAATCCCCGAAGCTAGATGTAATTGTTGCTGTCCCAGGATCAAAGCCGCGTTTCTTTTTAGTTCCAAAATTATTCCCATATTTCTTAATGGATATAATCGTACGATTAAATTCTTTAACAACATCGCAATACTTAGTATTCAAATACTTCAACCTGTCGTATCCATAATCCCATTGCCTCATGATTCTATTGCGGTTGTGTAATGCTATACTTTCTAATGAAAGCAAGCGATAATCATCTGGTTTGATAGCTAGTAAACTACGAATGGTTTGTAAATAAGTTTCAAACATTTTTTTAGCCTTATTTGTTTCATTAATCCTTATAAATAACGAAGCTTTCTTAATACCCCACTCTATTTCTTTTAATCCAACCTTCCATCCGCCCATTAAACTTTCTACAACTTCAATATCATTAAAGTTAAGATAATAAAGTATTTTTTCATGTGTAAGGTAATGCTTTTGTTCATTATTTAATTTTAGATTTTCTAAAATAGTCTGGTACTTTTCAAAATCTAATTGATTACAATCTAATCTTGCTTCTCTTAGTAATCGAAGAACTAAAAGAAATAATATTTGGTCTTTACTTTCTTTAATTTCTTTATCTTCTTTATCTTTTAGTTTCTCCAGTAGCTTTTGAAATTGCTCATGGACGTTATAGTCTAAAGGAATAGAAAATTTCTCATACCCCCATAAAATTTCAGTAAGGGCTTTAATCATATTATCGTCAACTTCTTTGTCAGAAATTGTACTTAAATACTCCCTTCCATAATCAAGAAATATTTTTGCATATTTTCTTCTAATTTCATCTGGCATTACCACCCAGCCAGGGTAAGTCTCTCTATTATACTTTAAGTTACTTATATCCTTTGTTTTATAATTACGATGTGGCCATTTCGTTTTCTCTTCCCTTTGTTTATATGCAAGAAAGTCAAATACATCATTAAACATTGAATAGAAAGGCGTTTCGGATCCTCGATACACTTCTTCAAAGTCAATTAAGGTAATTCCTTTAGCTTCAAGCTCTGCTTTTCGGTACTTTTGCCCGTATCCTATCATGTAAATTTTCGGCATATGTTCACCTAGATTCTTCAGCACCCAAGTAGTCCATTTGTGGAAGTTAGGGTCATCACCAGAGAATCCAATTAATACGAATGTAGTCTCCATTATAGATTGCTGTACCATATTTACAAATGGACTAAATCTTTCAGGATATTCATCATAGTCCTTAGTTGTAAAAATAAATGGTCTGTTTGCAGGAAAGCTACCATGAAGTTTAATTATACGGGGTTGAACAGAACTAGGTATATCACTAATATCATATATAACTTGATAGTTACGTTCATATATATGTTTTTTTGCCCGTTCTAACAAAGTATCATAATTTGTAGTGTATATATCTGCCCATGGAAGTTTTAATAAATTGTAATGTAACTCATCTGGCTCGTAATTATCATCTGGTATAGCTTCTTTTAGAATTTCATCTAATCTCGCTCTTCCATATTCGTTGACGTATATTTGTCCGATGTCTAAAACGTCCTTATATTCTATGTCTAAGTGATGCTTTAGATCTTGAACTAATTTCTCTTTTAAATCATTCCAAACAGCCATTCCTTCAAAAGACTCTTCAATTTTCTCTGCATTTAAACTAAAACCGGCGCCGATCATAAGTGATACACGACTCCTACTATCACTCGCCCACAACTTATCACGTATATTTTTAAGATGGGGATACATTACTAACTTTTCTTCAAATAGTTTTTCAACATCTGTACTCAAATACATAGCCTCCTAAGAACAAGAAAAATACGCCTTTATATAAGTAATATTCTATTTAGAATCTTACTAAGTAAAAATCATTTAATTACAAATCTTATACCTAATTAGTTATTGGTATAAAATGCTATAAAATAACTTTTAGAGAAAAATAATTCCCTCAAATCAAACCAACTAATTTTATTTCATATTTATTATACTTTATTAAAACAAGATTCAACAAATTACGCTTTATCTCCCTAACAAAACTTATCCCTACAACGATAGCTGATGTTAAATTTAATCTCAAAAATATATTGATTTAGTAAATCAGAGGATATATTCTCTTAAAAAAGAAAGATAGGGATTATGATGCGAAATTTTAGATATAAAGTTAGAAATCCAATATAAGAGGGCTCAAATCAGTCTTCTTTTGTGTATTTTCTTTCTATTATTCCATTAAAACCGTTCGTAAAAGTAAGTTCATTTTACAGGACGTCCACAATTTGTTTCCAAGCTTAAACGAACGATGAAAATGATAGGTTTTATATTTAAAACGAATGTCCGTAAAGGTACACAAATACGAACGTTTTTTTGTGAACTATCTGTTTGTGTACTTTTTTTATGAAGTTAAAGGTAATTAATAGATATAGAAATTATGCTCGTTCATAATAGAAAAAAGCGCAAACGAGTTGTTACTGAACGGATTTGCGCTTTTTTCACTTCCGCAAACGAGTTTTATGTTAACACGAAATCTCTTCAGAACAAGGTCTGGGAGGCTTTCTATAGAGTTCTAAATAGATAGATTGATTACCGATACCTTATGTTATGTCAATAATGAATAGTGAAACAGGAGGAGTCCGAAATAAAACATCGAACTTAATCACTATATGATTATCACGTATGGGGAAATTCAAAAAAAAAACAGGAAGTGCTATATATGGAAAACAATATACGTTATATAAGTGATCACCCTGAAAATTTTAAGCAATTACTGATCTTATACGAATCTTTAGGATGGAATTCACTTGGATTAACAGTTAATGATTTAAAACAAA
>Ga0209463_1001002_pt1 | contig 18448 bp, 21 predicted proteins | sample AgamicMgSfrz_FD_187169 | JGI IMG/M metagenome (GOLD analysis project Ga0209463, IMG submission 187169) | Agave microbial communities from Guanajuato, Mexico - Mg.Sf.rz (SPAdes) (version 2) | ecosystem: Host-associated > Plants > Phyllosphere > Phylloplane/Leaf | place: Guanajuato, Mexico... | reverse complement strand
GTATATATAAATCCTTTAATCGTTGGATCATGTTGCATTTCGCTAATATTAATTACCATTAAATTAAATCCAGCTATAAATAATAGAGGGATAATACTTAATATAAGTGCTGTGAAAGCAATCGGAATTCCTTTTAAAATACGAAATACTTCCATAAAGCTATTATCTTTTGCAGCTTGCTTACTTGGTGTTGTTGATTTCTTATCTTCAAATTGTAGGAAGAAAGTCGAGAGGAATAATAAAGCGTATGCTGCCATTGAGAAGGCATACATATACTGTAAACTCATTACAACTAAAAGAATTCCACCTAGTGAAGTACCTGCAATACGAGCGATTGTACCTACATTCATATGTACACCGTTCATTTGTAATAACTCATGCTCACGTACGATGAGTGGAATTACAGATTGTAATGCAGGAAAATAAAATGCAGCTGAAATTTGAAGCGCAACCATAAATGCAATCATAAAGGCGATACTTTCAAATTGGATAGCGAAAAACATAAAAATAACACTAATAACACGACCAAACCCGGCATAAAGAAGAACTTTTTTCTTTTCATACTGATCAATAATGCGACCAGCCATAGGACCAACTAGAACACCTGCTAATAGTCCGATAAATAATATAACTGATTTCATGAAATCAGAAGGGACATATTTTTGCATAAATTCAAGGTTGCCAAGAATACCAAGCCATAACCCTAGACCAGCAATAAACTCCCCAATTAAAACGATCCAAACATTTTTATTACGCCACATAATGTAAAACCTCTCCGTCTTTTAAAATGAAAAACTCGTATATAAAACCTCCTTATTTTATGTATTATTTTTAACGAACTTTTTTAGAGTCAGAGTCTATATTACGTGTTTCATGAGTGGATTTCAATATTTTTGATTTGTCAAAAATTTGATTTGTTAGTTGATAAAATAAGTAAATCAAAATGCAAATATTAGAGGGGTGAAAACTAACTAAAAGTAGGAGTGAATATCGAAAAAATAAAAAAGCAAGAACGTATAGCTACGTCTCGCTTTTCTCAATAACATTCACTTTGCAGCATTTAAGCTCTTTTCCAATAGCTAAATCACTAAAAGATAATGGATCAACAACATCGGCACTTGCACCGTAACATATCACAATAACGTGATGTTCCTCTTGATGCTTTTTGTAATTAAGCAGAATATTCTTCTTTACGCACTTCGAAAAATTCATTACGACGTAAGTAATTATATACTTTCTCAGAAACCTCTTCTTCTTCAGACATTAAGAAACGATGATCAAAAGCATAGAATGATTGACCTTTAATTAATTTTACGTAGTATATTTTACACGCCTCCTCTAGCAGAATTGGAACTTACCTAATAATATGATGGCCTAGATGTACATGAACCATACTTGGAGTTTCAAAGGATGGAAGGAAAGAAGTTAAGCGCATTGAAAAAGCTTACAAAACTGTAATGTTGTTGTCACGTTTTCCGATAGTTAAAAATAACCAATCTCCTCTATACTACAAATAAGTTACATAAAATTAGGGGGTAAAAAGATGGATGAAGTAATTGGAGAAGTTGTAGCAGGTATTTGTGAATTTGTAGTTGAAGTAACGGCAGATGCTATTGGTAGCCTAGCTTCAGGAAATGAAAAAAGGGAAGATGAAACTATATAGAAGATTAAAAAACAGATTTTAGCATACTTAAAAAACTGTGAGATACATTCTTACAGTTTTTTATTTTTTCAAAGCACTATATGTAATCTGTCTAAAAGAGGAATTGAAAATATGAAATAGAACTTATTAGTTATCTGAATCGTGTAAATAACAATAGAAAGAAGATGATAAAATGAATAAAGAAGAGCTTGTAAAACAACAATTTGGTAATAATGCGGAAAAGTATGTGAAAAGTAAAATTCATGCAAAAGGACCGGATTTACAATATGTAGTTCAACAAGTTGAGTCTCGTCATAATAATCGTCTTCTTGATATTGCTACTGGCGGTGGACATGTTGCAAATGTTTTAGCTCCATTGTTTAAAGAAGTAATTGCTTTAGACTTAACAGAAAAAATGTTAGAGAATGCGAAAAATTTTATTATAAATAATGGACATGAAAATGTAACTTTTGTCGCTGGAAACGCTGAAAGTTTACCGTTTGCCGATAGTTCTTTTGATACGATTACGTGCCGAATCGCAGCACATCATTTTACGAATCCAGCTCAGTTTATTTATGAAGTAAATCGTACGTTAGAAGATAATGGATTGTTTATTTTAATAGATAATGTTTCACCGGAAAATAATGAATTTGATACATTTTATAATTTTATAGAAAAAAAGCGAGATCCGAGTCATGAACGAGCACTGAAAAAAACAGAGTGGATTACTTTATTAGAGAAAAATGCTTTGCAAATGCAGTCATGTCTTACTTTTGACAAGAAATTTGAATTTGACTGGTGGTGCGATATGATGAATGTACCTTTGCAGAAGCGGGTGAAGTTAACAGAATGTATGATGAAAACATCAGTTGAAATGCAAGAATTCTTTAACATTCGATATGAAAATAATAAAATCAAGTCGTTTTATACTGAAATGGCATTGTTTATATGTAAAAAAAGTGCGACATTAAAAAGATAAACTTCTTGCAGTCTTTTCAAAGTACGTTATACTTAGTACAGAGAAAATGAGAATTGAGGAAATGTAATAATGATTCGCGTACGTATTGAAGGAACTGAAGAAGAAATGCTTGAATTTATGGAGAAAATGCCGGATATTCCTGGATTTGAAAAAACGCATATGAGAGAACCGCGAAAAGGAAATAATCCAAAATACGATTCAAGTAAAAATGTACTAGCATATTTATCTTATAAAAAGATTGAAGTCGCCAATAAATAGGCGGCTTTTTTAGTTTGCACCGTTTCACAGCCTTGTCTTTTTTACATAATAATAGTAGTAGATAATGCTGAAGAGGGGTGAGTATAGTTAATAAGAAAATCATCTTTTTTGGAGACTTTGGTATTGATGATGCTGTGGCATTAATTTATGCAAATAAAACATGTAAATTAGATATTATAGGTATTGTTGCTGAATATGGGAATGTATCGCGAGAAATTGTAACAGAAAATGTGTATTTTTTAGAAAGATACTATGCTACAGAAGTAAAAATCATTGAGGGTGCAGCAAGACCGATGACGGCTGAAGAACCTTTGTTCTTTCCAGAAATTCATGGAGATCACGGTTTAGGTCCAATTATTTCACCTGATATGAGGATTTGTAAACGGGAAAATTTTTGTGAATTAATTAAGTTAATTGAACCTTGTCCAGAAGATATTATTATTGTAGCGACTGGGCGATTAACAACATTGGCAACTTTATTTTTATTATATCCAAATGTCATGGATAAAGTATGTTCGTATTATATTATGGGCGGTGCTTTTTTATTTCCTGGTAATGTTACTCCTGTATCAGAAGCAAATTTTTATGGAGATCCAATCGCCGCAAATATTGTGATGAAGTACGCAAAGAATGCGACTATTTATCCGTTAAATGTAACGCAAGAAGCCCTAATTACTCCTGAAATGGTGGATATTATCAATAAAGAAGGAACAGGGCAGGCGAAACTTATTAAGCCAATGATTGATTTTTATTATGAGAACTTTTATAAAAAAGAATACCCTGGTATTGCTGGAAGTCCAATTCATGATTTACTTCCGTTTATTTCGTTTATAAATGATGATATTTTTGAATATAAAAAATCAGCAGTTTGGATCAGTACGACAAATGACGTAACAAGAGGACAAAGTGTGGCAGACTTTAGAAAAATAGCTAAGCCGACACGATTCGATGATCGACCAATACAAAGAATTGCGGTTGGTTTTAACTATCCTGCATTTAAAGAAGAGTTTATGCGGACAATATTGAAGCCTGATTGTCCATAATCTGTGAATTATGAAGGATTTCCACCATAAATTGAAAAAATGCTTGTTCATTATTTTGAAATAATCTAATAGTTGGGCTGTGTGAATAACTTATGAAAAATGTAACATAACTAATGGTAAGCAATTGTTTCTAATTATATTTTGATTGGTGAAATATAAAGGAGGGTATCGTATGATTTGGTCATTAATCGTTGGTGGTATATTAGGATGGCTTGCTAGCTTAATTACTGGCAGGGATGTACCAGGTGGTGTAATTGGTAATATTATTGCTGGTATTATCGGGTCTTGGATTGGTACGAAATTACTTGGTAGTTTCGGCCCGGTAATTGGCGGATTTGCAATTATTCCAGCTTTAATCGGTGCGATTATTTTAATCTTCATTGTAAGTTTCTTATTACGAGCAATGCGGAAATGAATGAAAGGACTGTTTACATTTGTAAGCAGTCCTTTTTATATGTTATGCTAGTATTATACATTCAGGAGGTGTCAGCATTGAAAACATTTACAGTAAATTTCCATCAAGAAGATAATGCTAAAGCGACAACAGTACATAAATTAAGTGAAGAGGACTTCAATAAAGCAACAGAAAAAGGTACTCGTCATCTATTTGATTTAGATACAAACGTTGGATTCTTCGTATTCTTTGACGCAGAAGATGCAGAAGGAAATGATCAATACTTAATGTTACAATACGAAGGAGATCATGAAGAGCCAACTGCGTGCTACGGATTTGATTTAAAACTATACTATCAATTTTTAGCACTATACTTAAACGATCTTGAATTCCAAGGCGAAACGGATGAGGAAGAGGAAGAATATGGTCCAATTCATCATTTAGCTCACTTACTTTATCATATTGTTGAAGATGGTAAGTCAATCGAAGTGTAAAAATACATATGTAAAGCTGTCCTATTTGGACAGCTTTTTTCATTTTCTCAAGCAAAATATACAAAACCTTTGCTATAATTTTTATATATCTTGATAAATATATAATATGAATAGGAAGTGAAGTATTTGTTTACAATTGAGAACTATAAAAATTCTTTAATAAAAGGACTAGAAGCAAAATCCTCTGATTTGATTGAAAGGTTAAAAACAACAACACAGCTTAATTATTATAAAGAAATAGATTTATTAGATTTTACTGTTTTTGTTCAGTCATTTGAATTGTCTATCGTTATGTTTTCAATGGATGGAGATGCTAATGAAGTCTTTTATGAGGGCACTGACGAAGAGATTTTTTCTGGTAGCTATGATGTAATGGATGACGTTACATATTATACGTTTAGTGATGAAGAATCTGATGAATTTTGGGATTTTTACGAAAAAAATGATGAGAAGTTATCTGAAATTGGAACGAAAGCTATAATAGAATGGTTTGCGACATGCTGGAATAAAGCTGGTGGTATGAATGTGAAATTACCCTCTTACGTTATTTTTCATGACGATGATGAATGTTATGATTTGCAAAATGGTAAATGGATTTCTGATGGTGATAGATGGTTTGATTAAACAGAAAAAGCAACAAAGAAGGCTCATCTTTCTTTGTTGCTTTTTCTGTTTAAGGAAGGATTGCAGTGTAAATGGCGAGAAGGGATATATAAGGAGATGGAAAAAATGATAAACAATACAATTCCAAGTTTTTTAAAATTATGGGAAAGTAACGACGTAGAATTAGCTGTCCTCAATCAATACTTCACTTCGCATCCAGAGATATTTGAAGAATACTTTAAGTATCATTGTCCTAAAACGAAAGAACGTCTTTCTAATGCTATTAACCTATATCCCGCAAAAATAGAAGATATTCGTATCATTGCAGAATCATTACCAATCATTATTCAAGAGGTAACGAATGAATATCATAATAAATTTAAATGTGATGTAAAAATGAAATTCCACTTATTTGTTGGAGGATTTGGCTCTAATGCATTTGTAGAAAGAGAAATTATTGGAGACATGTTTTTTGCGGCAGAAAAATTATCTCCTGATCTAAATCACCTTCGTGTTATTGTCGCTCACGAAATAGGACATATATATCATAATGTTATGTTACAAAATGATGGAATGGACTGGAGGAAAGCAGAGTGGGCCGATGCGACAGTTAATTTGTATCGTGAAGGTGTTGCAACATATTTATCAAAGCAAATTATGAAAGGTTTAAATGAATCAGTATATTACTCATATGATAATGATGGTGAACGTTGGTTACAATGCTATATAGAAAATGAAAAACATATAAAGAAACGTTTTTTGGAAGATTATATAGAAGGATGGACGTTTGAAAAAGAGAAAGAGTGGTTTCGGTTATCTGGCGGACAGTATTTTGGATACAATCGACTCGGTTATTTTTTAGGAACTGCTTTTGTAGAATATGTTGTACAAGCATGGGGAGAGAGTGAAGTATTTACTTTTTGGAATAAACACAATTTAAAAAGTAGTGTATTGGATTGGTTATCGAAATGAATAGCATTTAATAGGGAGCTGAAATGTATGAAAGTGTATGTAAAGATAGCTTTATTATTTCTTACTTTTACATGCATATTTGCCTTAGCGGCATGTAAAGGAACAGATGAAAAAAAGGAAAAAAACCCAACTTCGGAAAATAGTAAAAACGAACAGAATAATTCTTCTGAACAAAAGAAAGAGCCTGAGGTTAAATCAAATAACGATTCAAATTCGAAAGATACAGTAATAAATCAAAAATCAATTAACCACGTTAAAAATTTGTTTGAACTAGCGAAAGAAGGAAAAGTGCCTAATGTTCCGTTCGCAGCTCATACAGGAGATATCGAAGAAATAGAAAAAGCGTGGGGGAAAGCTGATAAAACGGAGCAAGCAGGAAACGGAATGTACGCAACCTTTACAAGTAAAAATGTTTCCTTCGGTTTTAATAAAGGATCACAAGTTTTTGATGTACGCTCCTATCATGCAGAGCTAAAGTTAATTACATTACAAGAAATTGAAAAGGCATTAGGAAAACCAAAATCAGTTAAAGTAAATGGTGAAGATAAAATATATGTATATAAAGTAAACAATCAGTTTGAGTTAAAATTTATCATTCCAAAATCGACTGGTAAGGTAAATCATATTTCGGTATTTTCGCCCGAGGATAGTATAAATAAGATGGCAGGGTAATAAAGAAGGCTATCACCAAAGGTCATCAAGACTTTTGTGATAGCCTTCTTTTTACTGTTAAAAGGATGAGGAAAGCAGCCTATAAAACATGAGGAGTATGCTCTGAAATGTCTTTTTTTATTTTATTACGCTCTAAATTGTGAACAAAAAGAGCTTGAATAATGCCCCCAATTATTAAGAAACAAGCACAAATATAAAATAGCATACTGCCGTTTAGTTTGCTTAATAAAACCGCACCAATAACAGGACCGCACGTTCGAGATACATCCCAATGTAAGCCGTAAATTGAAAAATACAATCCACGTTTATCTGAAGGAGCGATTTCTGAAACGAATCGAAGTAAATGATTTAAAGCAATACTTCCACCGATGACTAAAAAGAGTAATGTGAAAAATAGTGACGCGATTGTTGCTGAAAGCCCGTAGCCAAGTGCAGCTACTGTATAGCAGGCATAAGAAATAATAATGATTTTCGCCATGGAAAATCGTTCAGACCATTTCACGAGGAAAACTTGCAGAAAGATTTCCATAATAGCTTTGCATGTTGAAATAAAAACGAGTATGAGTTCGAAATTCGGAAAAGTATGTTTCACGAAGATAAGATAATTCGTCTCAGTTTGTGCATAAAAAAAGCTAATAGGAAGTGTAGAAACCATAAGTCCAAATACGGCGTAATGTTTGCGTACAAAATGTTTTTGAGATGATCCTTCAAGCTTTTGCGTTGGTGTTGTCATTGCCGGAGCGGTCTCTGGAAGCTGCGTCCAAACAACGAGTGCATATACTATAAGTGCAATGCTTTGCACCGTAAATACATATTCAGGATGAGTCTTATAAAAAATAGTACCAATTAAAGGGCCGATTAGGGTACCTATTGCTCCCATCGTTTGCAGAAGGGAGAAGATTTCTGCTTGCTGCCCATGTTTTGTTAAATCAGCTATTTGTGCACGTTGAGCAGGAATATATAAGGAGCGGCCAATCCCATTTATGACATATAACAAAGCAAATATAAAAACGGATTGAGCAAAGATGAAGCTACCGATTGCAACGCTTTGTAGCAATAAGCCGAGTAACATAATTTTCTTTCGTCCATATTTATCAGTGACTCTTCCAGCAATAAGTGTAAATATAATGTCCGAAAGCGGTTGTAACCCGAAAATAAGCATAGTCATCATAATATTGCCGTTTAGCATCTTATTAACGTAAATAATCATAATAATAGCTAACATTGATTCTGTTGTTCGAGTTAATAATTCACCGCACAGTCTAATGATAATTGGTTTATTGTAACGTAATAAAAGATGATTCAATATTATTTCCTCCTTTCTATATTGAAATGATAAGATGAAAGGAGAATTGGAAAAAGGGTAGAAAGAATAGGGAGTATTTTTCACCTTTTAGGGGGAATATGATGTTTATTTTAGATCAATACATTGAGCTATGGATTGCCTATGGGAAAGGGAAAAAAGAAGGAGAACAATTAGAAATAACAGTGCAAAATATATCCGAAACATTATTTTGTACAGAGCGTAATAGTAAATTAATTATAAAAAAATTACATGAGTTAAATTGGATCGTTTGGTTTCCAGGTCGCGGGAGAGGGAATCGTTCTAAACTAATATTTCAAAAGCAACCGATACCATTGATTTTAGCTAAAGGAAAAGAGATAACGAGAAAAGGGGATGTGAAAAGCGGAATTTCATTTGTGGAGCGCTACAGCTCACAATTTCCGTCAGTAAAGAAAGAGTATGAAGTTTGGGTAGATTCAATATTTGGTCATAAAATAGAAAGGACATCCGAAGGGAGAAGAGATGTCCTTCGTTTGCAGGTTCAAATGAATTTAGATATTGCATTAGATCCGGTCTACGCTACAATGCGTTCAGAATGTCATATGGTAAAACATATTTTTGATACGCTCGTATATGTAAATGAGCAATCAAACTATATAGAACCAAGACTTGCTTTTCACTGGGAATATAATGATGCTGAAAAGATATGGACGTTTTATTTACGAAAAGGAGTACACTTTCATAATAGAAAACAACTTACTGCACATGATGTTATACATTCACTAAATCGATTTATAAAAGCTGAAAATAATCCACACGCGTGGATGTTACAACATATTGAAAGCGTCCGCGCAGTAGATGAATATATTATTGAAATTCAATTACATACAGAAAATGGCATATTTTTACATATGCTAAGTTCAGAACAGTGTTCTATCGTAAATGAAGATGAAGCGGAAAACCTCATTGGAACAGGCCCTTTTAAATTACGCGAAAAGAATGAACATTTATTTGTATTAGAAGTACATGATTTATATTATCGAGAAAGATCTTTTCTTGACCGAATTGAACTATTGAATGTGGAGCAAAATGTAAATACATATGACGTGTTAGTAAAGGCGCAGTATAAAGATAAAGAAAATCTTAATAAAGAGTTGTCTCGACTTGAGTCGAATGTGACATATATAACATGTAATCTTGCAAAAGAAGGACCAATGCAAGATGAGCTGTTCCGAAAAGCGTTATATAAAATCATTCATGGCCATGCAATCATTAAAGAACTTGGTGGGGAACGTGGAGAAGTGGCAAAGGAACTACTATTAGCTAGTGACAGCATAGTAGAGATTGAGGAGGAGGTAGAAAGTTTAATTAAAGAGAGTATGTATCATTATGAAGTGCTACAACTTTACACATTTACAGGACAAGATCATGTTGAAGATGCGCGATGGATACAAAAAGAGTGTGCGAAGTACGGAATTCGTGTAGAAAATAATTTTCTTGAAATAGAAGATCTGTTAGAAATAAGTACGATACAAAAGGCTGATATGATGCATGATAGCGCAACAATTAGCGAACGAATAGAAGATAGTTTGCTATATATGTTTCTTACAAAAAACAGTTTTATTCATGGGCAAAGCAACATGGATTTTCATAAAACGTTGTCCCCTTATTTTAAACAAGAACAAGTAGAGAAAAGAGTTACACTGTTACGCGATATTGAGGAGACTTTGTTACGTCAAATTCAAGTTATCCCTTTATACCGTAACAAACAACAAGTAACTTCTCACGAAAAAGTACAAAATATAATGATTAATTCACAAGGGTGGATTGATTTTTATAAAATATGGTTTAAACCTTGATAGATAAAGGTTCTTATGCATTTTTTATGAGATGTGTAAGGGCCTTTTTTGTATGTAAAATAGGGTTGTTTTACACGTTGTTACGCTACTTGTGATAAAAGTCCATTTACAACGTAACAGTGTTATGTTACATTGTTATCAGGAAGGAGTGTTATACAGTTGAGTACAGAATTAATTTCAAAAAAAGATTTATTAGAACTTACTGGTATTTCATACGGACAGTTATATAGGTGGAAAAGAAAAAATTTAATACCGGAAGATTGGTTTGTACGAAAGTCTACTTTCACGGGTCAGGAGACATTTTTTCCGAAAGAAAAGATTTTAGAGCGAATTGATAAAATCCAAACGATGAAAGAGGACCTATCACTTGATGAACTAGCGAATATGTTTTCACCGAGTGTGAGAGAAATTCTTTTAACAAAGGAAGACATTTTACGTAAGGGGATTGCATCAGAGCCAGTTTTACAATTCTTCATAGAACAAACGAATAAAACAACAGAGTTTCAATTTGTAAATATTCTTTATGTGTACATGTTAGAAGAATTACTACAATCGGGAGAGATTAGTTTAGAAGAAGGCAAAATGGTCTTGCAAGTTTTACGTGAAAATTATGAAGCAATTAAACATAAAACTTGTGACTTAATCATTGTCCGAAAGTTAGGGATTTCTACATGTTTCTTAGTTTCAAACGTGGATGATTTAATTTTTGAAAAAGGAACCAAAATCGTTTTACGCGAAGCGATTATGAAATATACCGAAGCATTAAAAACTAAATTGTTGTAGTGGAGGAGAAAGTATGCGTACAGATAATTTGATTATAAATGGTTACGGTTCATCGAATGGCGGCGAGTTTCATAAAGTGCAATTAAACGGAAAAGGAACTGTGAATGGAAATGTTGAATGTGAGCAATTTGAATGTAATGGTTACGGTGCCGTTACTGGAAACTTGAAAAGCAGCAATGCAAGAATTAGTGGATCAGGTAAAGTCGATGGTACAGTACTTGCAGAAAAGATGCGAATTGATGGGAAAGCAACAATTACGCAAGATGTGAAAGCAAACAGTTTGAAAATTGCAGGAAAAGGTACGATAGGTGGAAATGTCACTGGTGAAGAATTTAAAGTCAATGGTCAAGCGACAATTGATGGTAATTGTGAAGTGGATACTTTTTCTTCAGAAGGACAATTTACAATTGGTGGATTATTAAGCGCCGATGAAATAAATATTAATATTCACGGTACATGTCGAGCGAAAGAAATTGGTGGTCAAACGATTAAAGTAAGACATAGATCAGGTACATTTAGTAGGCTATTTAAAACAGTATTTGGCTTGCAGTTAGAAGCTGAGCTGCTTGAAGGTGACAATATTGATATTGATTATGCTCACATAAGAACGGTAAGAGGAGGTAATGTTACAGTAGGACCGAACTGTGAGATTGAACTGATTGAATATACCGGTGAGCTTACTGTTGATAAAAGCGCAAATGTAAAAGAAATTAAGCAGGTTTAATGGGAGGGAGTAAGTAATATGGAACATCCACATAGTCTCACAGTAAATGGTTCCGGTAATTCAGCAGGTGGAGATTATAATGAAGTGAAGATTCGCGGTGAAGGAACGATTACGAATGCTATGAGTTGTAATGAATTTAAAACGTATGGTACGAGTGATGTACGCGGTGATATGAAAGTGAAAAATTATGTTGTGTATGGAGATAGCGAAGTACAAGGAAATGTAGATGCGGAATATGTAAAAGTATATGGTAATACACAAATTCATGGTGATGCACATATTAAAAAAACAAAAGTTAGAGGTATGATAGATATTGCAGGAAAGTTTTCAGGTGATCTTGTCGATGTAAAAGGTGCTTTAAATGTGAAGGGAGATATTGAAGTAGAAGATTTATCATTAACTGGTGGTCTTGAAAGTGATGGATTACTAAATGCTGAAAATATTCAAATCTCACTTCGTTATGAAGGAAGTAAGGTAAGAGAAATTGGTGGTAAAAAAATTACTATTCGTAAAAAAGCGAGATTTCTTCCTTTTACTAGTCATGTTGGAAACCTCCAAACTTCAATTGTTGAAGGAGATGATATATATTTAGAACATACGATTGCTGAAGTAGTGAGAGGAAACAATGTTACAATTGGCCCTGGTTGTGAAATTAGTGTTGTAGAATATCATACTAGTTTTAATCAAAAGGGTAATGCAGTCGTAAAAGAACATAAACAAATATAAGTAGTACGAGGGAGAGCAAGGTTATGGTTGAGAAGAATAATAAGCTCGGCTTTGTTGTGGCGGGCTTATTGCTAGGTATTTTAATGGCATCAATGGATAATACCATTGTCGTAACAGCGATGGGAACGATTGTTGGTGACTTAGGAGGCCTTGAAAACTTTGTATGGGTCGTTTCTGCCTATATGGTCGCAGAAATGGCAGGTATGCCGATATTCGGTAAACTATCAGATATGTATGGTAGAAAAAGGTTCTTTATTTTCGGTTTAATCGTCTTTATGATTGGTTCGGCACTTTGTGGTACAGCTGAAAACATTACACAGTTAGGTATTTATCGTGCGATTCAAGGTATCGGCGGCGGGGCATTAGTACCAATAGCATTTACTATCGTTTTTGATATTTTCCCTCCTGAAAAGCGCGGGAAAATGGGTGGTTTATTCGGAGCAGTATTTGGTTTATCAAGTATTTTTGGACCGTTGCTTGGCGCGTATATTACAGATTATATTAGCTGGCACTGGGTATTTTATATTAACTTACCGCTTGGCGTTTTAGCACTTATTTTTATTACATTCTTTTATAAAGAGTCACGAGTTCATAGAAAGCAAAAGATTGATTGGTTTGGGGCAATTACTTTAGTTGGTGCAGTAGTTTCGTTAATGTTTGCGCTTGAACTTGGTGGACAAAAGTATGACTGGGATTCTAGCTTTATTTTAAGTTTATTTGGCGGATTCGCTATTTTAATTATTGCATTTACTTTTATTGAACGTAAAGTAGAAGAACCAATCATTTCGTTTGAAATGTTTAAACAACGTTTATTCGGAATGAGTACCATTATTGCATTATGTTACGGTGCTGCGTTTATGTCAGCAACTGTATATATTCCGTTATTCATTCAAGGGGTATACGGTGGTAGCGCAACAAACTCAGGGTTATTACTTTTACCGATGATGTTAGGATCAGTCGTAACAGCGCAATTAGGCGGATTTTTAACGACAAAACTTAGCTACCGAAATATTATGATTATTTCTGCGGTTATTATGCTAATTGGACTATTTTTATTAAGCACATTAACGCCAGAAACAAGTCGTGCATTATTAACAGTGTATATGATTATTATCGGATTTGGAGTTGGATTCTCATTCTCTGTACTAAGTATGGCAGCTATTCACAACTTTGGTATGGAACAGCGCGGATCTGCGACTTCAACGAGTAATTTCATTCGTTCATTAGGAATGACGCTTGGTATTACAATCTTCGGAATGATCCAAAGAACAGGTTTCCAAGATCAATTAGAAGAAGCATTTAAAGGTATGAGCGGAGGAATGAATACAAACGCTTTAGGAGATTCAAGAGCTATTTTATCAGAATCGGCGAGATCTCAAATTCCGCCGCAAATATTAGATAAAATTATTAGCGCTCTTTCTAATTCAATTGTTCAAACATTTATGTGGGCATTGGTGCCAGCTGGTTTAGCATTCATATTTATTTTCTTTATGGGAAATGAGCGCATGGTAATTAAGAAACAACAAAAGAATAATAAGAACGAAACATCAAAAGCGTAATGAAAAAACTCCTTTCCAATTGGAAAGGAGTTTTTTCGTATGTACAGATTTAGATTAGCCTTCGATAATTTCGTATTCTTCGTCTGCAAGTAATAAAATTTGTGTTTTCTTACCTTTGTTTTGAACTTCGATTACATCGTATGCACCTAAGTCTCTTACTTTGCTTTGAGAAGCGTTAACCATAACTTCCATAGAATCGATTAAGATATCTTCTTCAATGTATGATTCAGGCAATGCCATATCTTCAGTTTCTAATACACATGCATATAGATTTTGTAAGTTTTCAGCAGTTGGATTTTGTTCCTCAACATCAATGATGTTTTTTACTGCTTCCATATTTTCTTCTTTTGCTTGGTATACTTTAATTTTAGCCATTGTTTTAATCTCCTTTATAACGTAATCGTAGAGGCTACACCTCATTATAACGTTTTTTTCATGAAAGATGAAATTGTTATATGTATTTATAGTAAAAATTATGTGTTATTTCTTGTTCTTAGTGTGAATTCTTACGTTAAAGTTATATTGTCCAAGCTTTTTTATACTCCGCTCATATTATATGTATTAGATAAAAACATATAGGGAAGGGATGGAGTGTAAGTGGATTGTGAGCCGAAACGTGATTGTGGATGTTGCCAAAATAGTATATGTGAATTTTTACAAAGTCTTGAACCGTATACTAAAGTTGAGAGTATTGTAATAGCAGGAAATGGAATTGTTGTATCTTATTTTCTTTCATTTAATAAGAGGAATGGTATCGTATCCTTCGTACAAGAGGACAATGAGGTTATTTTTGTAGATTGCTCTAAGATTGATGCAATTCGAATAGGAAAAGTTTGTAGTTGTAAAACGAAAGTTAAATTTATTGAAGAGGATTTTAGTCTACTTGGAAATGTTTGTCCGCAATGTTTAACCGAGGGAAGTACACTCTTTTTTGACTTTCACAATCCAGAATTGAATTTATCACTGCAAGCAAAAACAATTGATGCACCTAGTTGTACTGAATTTACAGATGAAAATGGCAATGCAGTGAAGCAGGTTACAATAGTTGGGGAAGCGATTGTTTCTAAAGACTTTGTTCAAGTGCCTGAACTATTAAACTTTCAATTAGTTTTATCCGATACGGCTGGGAATCCTTTAAAGTTTGGAATACTGTTCATTAATTTCCCAGATCTTACGTTTATTATTCTTTTCGCATCGAGTGGATACCTCAACATTTCGAACTGTTTGAGAATAGAGAGTGGAACTGGTAATGCTGAAATAGAAGAAATGAAAAAGATGATAAAGAATGACAATAATACGTACAAGTCAATTATTAACCTGACTAAAATATATAAAAATGGCGCTACAGAATCCTTTACTTCTAAGAAGGAGATATAACGTATTCATATTGATTAACCCTCTTACAAGATAATGAGGGTTAATCAATATGCGAATTGGATGGTATTAACGAAAAAATTGCTTTGTTAATATAAATGTTAGTAAAGCAAATAAGAAAAGGGCTATTGAAGTAGCCCTTTTTTAACTATGTAAATAGTTGTTAGTAACTTTTATTAAGATTAATTAATGATTGTGTTATTTACTAAATTCTTTTTGAGCTCCCACGTAGCTTCCGATGATATTTTGATAACTTGGAAGATGTTTAGCAAGTAAAGCTCCAAAGCCTTCAACAGCATTTCGCTAGTCACGCTGTAATTCAGCTGCAACGCTAAACCAATTCATTAATTGAACTCCTCCATTTAATCTTACAGTTATTTAGATAGGTTTGGTATACGTGTAAAAGTTTTTCAATAAATTGGCTTTATTTAGATATAAAGATGTATATTTTGAAATTGCAAAAGTGAATTTTACTTTTTTGATTAGATGTTATAATAATTTTATATTTATGAATAATATATAATTATATGGAATTAAGTAGACGATTGCTTATATGTAGAATAAAAGGACTTATGAAAAAAAGTAGAGGTACATTGATTCTAATGAAAGCAGGAATGTGAATGATATATGAAGCGAATATACAGACAAGAGAAAAATTAGTTACTATGTTCGAAGATTTCAATAACGTTGTTTTACTTTCTTATTTACAAGGTCATATGGGTAACGCTTGGGTAAATAATCTCGAAAATCCAACGGTAGCACAAGTTACGGTAGGGATTTTCACATTTTACGCTGGGGATCCAAATGTGAAAGAAACAGAAGAATTACTACATAACATTTCTGATAGAATGTTAGTAATCGTAAATAGTGAAGAGTGGAAAAAGCGTTTAGAAACATTTTTTGAAAGAAAAATAGATAAGTTTTTACGTTATAAATTCAAACGTAATTCGGAAGTTTTTGATCGTTCAAAATTACAATCTTTTATATCAACACTTCCGAAAGGATATGAGGTAAGAAGAATAGATGAGCATATTGCAAATGATTCTACACTACATAAGCTTTCTAAAGACTTTACAAGTCAATTTCAATCGGTAGAAGATTATTTAAATCGAGGTATAGGTTATAGCATTTTGTATAACGAAGAAGTTATATGTGGTGCATCCTCGTATAGTATTTACGATAAGGGGATAGAAATTGAAGTTGCGACGGATCTGAACCATAGAAGAAAAGGTTTGGCGACCGTAGTGAGTGCAGCGTTAATATTGGATTGTTTAGAAAAGGGGAAATACCCAAACTGGGATGCAGCGAATACGACATCTGCCAAACTAGCAGAAAAGCTAGGGTATGTTTTTGATAAGGCGTATGATACTTATTTTGTGGATAATAGATGAATGAGCAGAGATTGTAAGAGTTGTACAAAATAAAGAATTTAAAAAGGGAAAGACAAATGACTAGAATGTTTCGATACCATTGTTAAAAACTCCTATGGAAATATTAGAGAATAAAATAATTAGTTCAATAATAAGGAGATTTTATAATCTATTGAGTACAACAACCGGCTTTTTTAGCCGGTTTTTATTTTTTTATAAAAGGGGACAATAGTCGTGATGTTCTGTTTTGTGGATAGTATTAAGTTGGTAAATGGTTCTTATTAAATGTATCCTTTGTTAGATAGAATAAAAGAGTCTTGAAAAATTAATATTGGAACACCAATTAGCTCTATCATAAAAAAGTCGAGAAATTCTATTTTATATAGGTAGATATCAGTATAGGCTACGTATATTAATGTATGTGTTTTTAACTATCTAGAAGCAATGAATCTCTTATTTTGCAAATGATAAAAGTGACTATGATACAAACCCACGCATTAATAGAAAAAGTACATATACAGTATAGAGAGTTGAAAAACTCTAAATTTTTTATAAAGGAGATTATAAAATATGAGTGAACAATGTCCAATTAATGTACCATGTCAGGTAGTAGGACAAACCCAAACACCATTAAGTGATGCACCTGCAACGCCAATTACTACTCCGGGAGCACCAATTGTAAAAATACCGGTTGTATTAGCAGAAAGAACAATTCAAATTGTTGTAGAATCTGATATTTCATTAGATCCTCCAGCGGTTGAAATTAAACGTATCTTAAAAAATGCATTTTTAACACAATGTAAGTTAGTTCCTGTAGCATTCGAACCAGTACCAGGAACACCTTACCGCCGAGTTACAAGAGCAAAGTTATTTGTACAAGGATATATTCGTAAAAATATTGAATATGCAAATGACGAGTGTAATGGAGTGCTATATGACCGCATTGCTAATGTTCCATTTTCTGGTTTTGCTGATTTAACAGCTGGTGATTTTCTATCACTAGCTATAGTGGCTGCTTCCTCAGATACTACTTCTCACTTTATTAATCCTAAAAATGGTGATCTACCACGTTTAGACAAATATTTCTTCGAAAATACAGTTTTTTATAATGAACAACCGTATTGCGAATTAGTTAGCGCTCAATTTTTTGAATTAGACTTTTCACCTTGTCCAACAGACCTAAACGAACCATTTGATACTCTTCGTGAAAAAATTGTACTAGATCTTACTTTAAAAGTTTTACAAGTACAACAAGTACAAGTATAAAACTAAAAAAGCATTGTCTTTGATAAAAAGACAATGTCTTTTTTATTATTATAAAACATATATAATGATGAAATGGTCGCGTACAAAAAACATATTTTTATGAATTTCATTAGACGGGGGGATGGTGATGAAGAATCCATGGGTTGGTCAGGAAATATGGAACAAAGTTTATAAAGGGAAAAAGCTGAATGTTCAAGATGATTCACGCGAAATAAGAAAAAAGGGAAAAATTGAAGAAACAGAATCAGAGAAAGAAGATAAAGCAATTGAATTAAAGAAAGAAAGTAAAGAAACAGAATCAGAGAAAGAAGATAAAGCAATTGAATTAAAGAAAGAAAGTAAAGAAACAGAATCAAAAAAAGAAGAAGTAATTGAATTAGAGAAAGAAAATAAAGAAACAGAATCAAAAAAGGGAGATAAAGCGATTGAATTAGAGAAAGAAAGT
>Ga0209463_1001001_pt1 | contig 18450 bp, 14 predicted proteins | sample AgamicMgSfrz_FD_187169 | JGI IMG/M metagenome (GOLD analysis project Ga0209463, IMG submission 187169) | Agave microbial communities from Guanajuato, Mexico - Mg.Sf.rz (SPAdes) (version 2) | ecosystem: Host-associated > Plants > Phyllosphere > Phylloplane/Leaf | place: Guanajuato, Mexico... | reverse complement strand
TGGCCGTGTAGGCTTTTTGAGTTTCCCAAAACCTTTTTTTACCCCAGTCATTATAACGTGAGAGGCCAAGAAAGAATTTAGGCACGGCAATGATCGTTTCCCGTTTGAGAGTATCGTAGTCAGATAGCCTTGTTTGGTCATTTGCCCTATAATAATCCGTTACATACATTTCATCCAAATAGGAGTCAGGAGCAACAGATATTCTTGCAAGATGCATTTTAACATCATCGTTTTTAAGAACTTCTCTTTTAAAGTACGACGTATATTGATCATAATGAAGTGATTTAGTTTTAATCTTATAAAGTTCGTCATCGGTAAGGTGGAGTGTTACATCGATTATGACTCCAAACAATCCATACCCGCCAATAACCGTTTGGAAGAGCTCCGAATTTTCTTCGCGGCTCACTGTTAGGATTTGTCCTTTTGCGTCAAGCAATCTAAAAGATTCCACGGTTTCTATCAAGGCATGATGACGGATATCCCGGCCATGGACATTAACGCTCAAAGAACCGCCAATGGTAAAAATGTTTTGAGATTGACTGACCTTCAATGCAAGTCCATATGGGTTGATGTATTCCTGAAGAGCAGCCCAGGTTGCTCCGCTTTGGACCGTGATGCGTTTTTCTTTTACATCCAAATCAAGTATTTTATCATAGTTTTTCATATCGAGCAGGATCCCGTTTGGATATAATGTCTGCCCTCCTTGGCTATGCTGCATTCCGGCAATGGAAATGGGATCATTTATTTTTTCGGCATCCAAAACGACCTTTTTGATTTCTTCTTCACTATCTTCCGCCTTAATCGTTTTCATTTTAACCGGCATCATCCGGCTGATATCTTTGGCAATAGGGTGGTCAAGCTTGAAATTAAAAGCCTGCAGCGATAATCCAAATAATAGTGCATATAGGATGATAAATAAAAATCGTTTCATGATATCTGGCTTTCGACTCCTCGTTTAATATGTCTGACACTCAATTGAAAATCATGAAAAAGTATGAACTTTATAGATTAATGGAGTTACCCCTGACCATTCAGTGAGATTGGGGTTTTTATTGAATTAATGTCAGATTCTTTGAAAATGAATCTTTTGATTTATGTATTAGTTCTTAGTTTTCAGCCCGTTAATGATTGTTTTGGTTAGAGGTATGGATAGTGATTCCAAGCTTTGTTCAGAGTTGTTTAATCCCCAATGATAGATGATTCCCATTAGGCTTTGGGTGATAAGTTGTGAAATTTCGTTAACTGATTGGTCAGTGCCAATGTCGTTTTGTTCTTTCGCCTCTTCAATTAATGAACGAATAATTAGGAAGAGTGAGCGATTTGAATTTAAAAAGTAAGTATGTTCTTTCGAATCTAAAGCAGAACTGTAAATCACTTTCATTAAATCTTTGCCCATTTCTTCTTCCAGAAAACGCATCAATTTGCGTATGAAAATAAATAATTTCTCGGTAGCGTCCATATCGACTGGGAACGAACGGAAGACATCACGATAGTAATCATCGACCTCTATGAATCTCACTAAAAAAATATCAGATTTCGCTGAAAAGTGTTGGTAAAATGACCCTTTTGATGTGCCGCTTTTTTTCACGATTTCGTCAACGGTAACTTTATCATAACCTTTTTCGCTAAATAGCTTTAAAGATATTTTTAATATTTTTTCACGAGTCTTTTCTCCCCTAAGCTGTTTCTTTCTAGGCTCGATCATAAAAAACCTCCAAATGATAATTGACAGAATATTCCTATATAGTTTAATATCAGACTACAGTCTAGTTAAATGATTGGTGGTCTATTTAATCTAACGTAGATCATCAATAATCACAACGCTTTCTTAATCGCATTTAGCATTTTTAGAAAGCGTTTACAAAGTTTTGAGATCAAGTATGGGGGAGGTTAGTTCAGTATAAATTAGGAGGTTTTTCAAGTAGAAGAATTAGGAGGGGGTATCAGGATAAACTTAAAGACCTAGTAATGAACCATATTATCGGGAAGCAGGAAAAGTGTTGTGCGTTAAACGGATTATTTTTTGGGAAATAGTAGCAAGAAAAGGGAGGGGATTTCATGAATCATTCCAATGGTGAAATAAAGAAAAGAACGATCAGTAAAACGATGAAACGCATTCTTCCATTTATCTTGCTCCTTTATATCATTGCATACTTGGACAGGGTCAATTTAGGCTATGCTGCATTACAAATGAATGCAGAATTAGCCGTATCCGCTGAAGTGTTTGGATTGCTTTCCGGCATTTTTTTTATAGGCTATTTCTTCTTTGAAGTTCCCAGCAACATGATCATGCATAAAGTCGGAGCTCGGATATGGATTGCCCGCATAATGATTTCGTGGGGACTCGTGGTAATATTAACAGGTTTTGCGCAAACAACGATGCATTTATATATTCTCCGTTTTTTATTAGGTGTTGCAGAAGCTGGTTTTTTTCCTGGTATAATTTTGTATTTAACTTATTGGTTCAGGGCCCGAGAGAGAGGACGGGCAACAGCCGCCCTGCTTTTAGCCTTACCGATTGGCGGATTGATTGGTGCGCCTGTGTCGACGTGGATACTTGACAATATTTCCTGGTTTGGTATGGCCGGCTGGAGATGGATGTTCATCCTTGAAGGCATTCCGGCCATTATTATCGGTGTTATTGTTGTTTTCTATTTAACTAATAGACCGACTAACGCTAAATGGTTATCTAAGGAAGAAAGTGATTGGTTAGAAGGGGAATTGAGTGCGGAAAGAAAAGTTAGCTCGAAAATAAATAAAGTCACGAAGCTTGCTATGCTGAAAGATGCGAAAATTTGGAAGCTGGCCCTTTTTTATTTCGCGGGGTACACATCTATCTATGGATTGTCATTCTGGATGCCAACCATCATTAAATCTTTATCGGAAAATGCAACAACCAATTTAGAAATAGGCTGGTTAGCGATGATTCCATCGTTAGTCGGCATACCTGCCGTTATATTTGTGGGCTGGAATTCAGATCGGACCAATGCACATAAATCACATTTGCTCGTTTGCCTCATGATAGCGGTTGTCGGATTTATCGGGTGCGGCTTTTCAGATAGTGTTTTTATGATGGTGCTTATGTTAACGATTACATCTTTCGGTTTATACGGGTTCAGTGGATGTTTCTTTGCCTATATGACATTTTTCTTCACTGAGTCCACTGCCCCAGTTGGAATAGCCATAGTCAATTCATTTGCGGCTTTAGGCGGTTTTGTAGGACCGATGATTCTCGGAACTGTTGCCTTTACTCAAGGAATGTTTATTTTATCCGGATTACTTATAATAGGTGTCATCACCCTATTATCATTAAAATTGACAGATGCTTCAGCGGAAAACATCGTAAAAGAAGTTGGAGTCAATATTAATCGATAATAAAGGTTCTATATGTATGGAAGATTAAAAGTGACTAAAAAAGAAACATCATTGGAAATCACAGCGTTTCCATGATGTTTCTTTTTTTATTTAAGCACATATATATGGGGTGGGAATACCAGTTGAACATATCAAAGTTTAATCTAAATCGCGGGTTCTGCCTAATAAGACTTGTTTGTAGTTTTCGGCGGGATTAGAATGGAGATGAGATGAAAGTGCTTTCGAAAAGATCAGGGATCCCTTTTCTATTCATGTGCTGACTTCATATTATTCATTAGGGGAATAACAGCAGAAATGAGGTGATGATGTGGAAATTCATTTGGTGGCAAAAGATGAGATTGAGGCTCAAGGAATTCGTTGGATCGTGGAGTCCCACCTAACGGGAGTTAGACTGATCTTATGGAAAACGATTGAAGAATTCGAAAAGGGCATACGCAATCAGCAACCTGAATTCGTTATTTTGGATATGGATATTTGGACGGATGAAAGTGAGGCGATGGGTGTTTCATTAAAGCGAAGGGGAATTCGATGGTTAGGGATTTCATCTGAGCGAATTTTTCAAACGGCTTATCGAGCCTTGCGTTTCCGTGCTGAAGATGTATTATTCCGTCCTTTTTCTTCGGCGGATTTGGTAAAACATATCCAACAATTGCGTTTTCAATTGAGAAATGGTCCAAATCTTCTCTCGTCAAACACCATGGATGATGAGAATGCTCTGGATATTGGGTATCCTGATTTCTTCTTGACGGACCGGAGGCATGAAAGTCGAATAACCATGGTCGCTTTTTTGACACCTGATAACAAGGCCCTTCCATTAGTTTATGATGAATTGCAACGATATTCTTTTACTGGTAAAAATCAAATCTTCGCTTTATCGGATTTTATTTTATGTGTCCAGGAAACTAAGGAAGTTGAAGTTTATAAGGAAGAGTATCAAGCTTTTCTTGCCCACTGGAAAGAAAGAATGGATGAGCCCCTTGCTATCATTATAAAAGCGGCATCTTCAGATGAGTCTTTAAAAAGGATGTATCAGCAAACACGTGAGTTTACGAGACAAATCTTTTTTGATGGATATGATATCATTTTAGCCGAAAGTCAACAAACTTCACCTCAAGAGATGGATCCATTCCTCACGCCTCTTGAACAAAGACTTTGGATAGAAATGCTCGAACGACGGGATGCAAAAGCCATCAGGAACTGGATTGAACGTGAATTCCTTACCTTTGAACGACCATACCCCGACCCGGAAATCGTTCGTATCCGCCTTACGAGCGTACTCGCGCAGATTCGTAGGCATATGAAATCATACAACTTGCAAAATGCTTCCCTGGAAGCAATATACTATGATGTATTTCAGCAAATTGTACATAAACCCGTCATTCATCAAATAGTAAAAGAGCTGCATGCCTTCACGACGCATATGCTTATGCAGGATCATGGACAGTTACAGGAAGGGGCACGCACAATTAGTGAAAAAGCAAGAGAGCTGATCGAGTCCAACTATTGGGACGCCCAGTGGAATCTAGCGAGTTGTGCAGAGACTCTGCGTATCAATAAAAGCACACTCAGCCGACGTTTTGCGGCTGAATCAGGAGAGTCTTTTCGAACTACGCTCCATCAAGTTCGAATTAGGGAAGCTAAACGTTTATTAAAGGAAACGGATTTATCATTGGAGGAAATCTCACAATTAGCCGGCTATTCACATCAAACTTATTTCAATGCCAAATTCAAACTGCTTGAAGGTTGTACACCATCAGCATATCGGTCTGGATTATAAAAAAGGACGATTCAATAAATGAATCGTCCTTTTTTATTTATTTCATAACAATGTAATTAATGAGATTATTCATAAAATAATAAAGTTAACTACAAAAGATTGAAATAAATTATAAAATAATCATTAAACTATAATTAATTATTCTGAATTTTTCTTATAGAATGAATATATAACAAAAACAAGGGGGAAATGAAAATGAACACGATTACAAATAAAGTTATCCGTTATACTGGAACAGAATTGCATACTAAAGGGTGGCAACAAGAAGCAGTGCTTAGAATGCTTATGAATAATTTGGATCCTGAAGTTGCTGAACGTCCAGAAGATTTGGTGGTATACGGAGGGATTGGGAAAGCAGCTCGTAACTGGGAATGCTTTGATGCAATCGTCAAATCACTAAAAGAGCTTGAAGAAGATGAAACTTTACTTGTCCAATCAGGGAAACCGGTGGCCATTTTTAAAACGCATTCGGATGCACCACGTGTCCTGCTTGCAAATTCAAATATCGTCCCTGCATACGCGAACTGGGAAACATTCCATGAACTTGATAAAAAGGGATTGATGATGTATGGGCAGATGACAGCAGGGAGCTGGATATATATCGGATCTCAAGGGATCGTACAAGGTACATACGAGACCTTTGCCGAGCTTGCAAAACAACATTTTAATAACTCGTTAAAAGGCACCATCACTCTAACGGCAGGTTTAGGCGGCATGGGTGGTGCACAGCCACTGGCAGTTACAATGAACGGCGGGGTCTGTATCGGAATTGATGTTGATGAAACAAGAATTGACCGGAGGATTGAGACTCGTTATACCGATGTGAAAACGGATTCATTGGATGAAGCCATTCGTTTAGCCAAAGAAGCTAAACTTGCAGGAAAAGCATTATCGATTGGTTTGATTGGGAATGCTTCAGATATTCTTCCGGAAATGATTGCAAGGAACTTCATTCCGGATGTCTTGACGGATCAGACTTCCGCCCATGATCCGCTTAATGGATATACACCTTCAGGTATGTCAATGGTGGAAGCGGCAGAATTAAGGAATGCCAATCCAGAAGAGTATATTAAACTCTCTAAAGCTTCAATGGCCAAACATGTAAGAGCGATGCTTGAAATGATGGAAAAAGGAGCCGTGACGTTTGATTATGGCAATAATATCCGTCAAGTTGCCAAAGATGAAGGGGTAGAGAATGCTTTTGACTTCCCTGGCTTCGTTCCAGCATATATCCGTCCACAATTTTGTGAAGGAAAAGGTCCATTCCGTTGGGTCGCTTTATCTGGAGATCCAGAAGATATTTATAAAACAGACCAAGCCATTTTACGTGAATTCGCTGATAATGAGCATTTATGTAACTGGATTAGAATGGCTCAAGACAAAATCCAGTTCCAAGGTCTTCCTTCCCGTATTTGCTGGCTTGGTTATGGGGAGCGCGCCCGTTTTGGTAAAATCCTTAATGATATGGTTGCAAGCGGTGAATTGAAGGCCCCGATCGTGATTGGGCGTGACCATTTGGATTCTGGCTCTGTCGCTTCGCCGAATCGTGAAACGGAAGCCATGAAGGATGGTTCCGATGTAGTGGCTGACTGGCCGATCTTAAATGCAATGGTAAATGCAGTGGGTGGTGCAACCTGGGTTTCCGTACATCATGGTGGCGGCGTAGGAATGGGTTACTCCATGCATGCAGGCGTTGTAATTGTGGCAGATGGCACAAAAGAAGCAGCAGCCAGGATTGAGCGAGTGTTGACAACGGACCCTGGGATGGGCGTTGTGCGCCATGTTGATGCAGGATATGAACTTGCAGAGGAAACAGCCCGTGAAAGAGGTATTAATATCCCGATGCTTGGTAAAGGAATTGATAAAAAATGACAAAGCCAATTTGGATAAAGCATGCCACTCAACTTGCTACCCTTACCTCTGAAAGGAAAGGTCCGCGTTCCAAAGAGGCAATGTCGGAGCTTGGTTTGATAGAGGATGGAAGTATATGGATGGAATCAGGGTTGATCCAAGCTGTCGGGACAACCAAGGAATTGGAAAAACTCTATGCTGATAGAATGCATGAAGCTGAAGTCTTTGATGCAACTGGCCATTTGGTGACACCTGGGTTAGTTGATCCACATACGCATGTTGTATATGGCGGGAGTCGGGAACGTGAATTTGAAATGCGACTTGAAGGCGCAACATATATGGACATTATGAACGCAGGTGGGGGCATTCATGCTACCACCCGCATGACAAGGGAAGCAAGTGAAGAAGAATTGATGGAGCAAACCACGCGACGACTTGATTCGTTTCTCGCTCATGGCGTGACTACAGTAGAAGGTAAAAGCGGCTATGGAATGAATTTGGAAACCGAATTAAAGCAATTGCGGGTGATGAAGAAGCTACAGGAAGAGCATCCGATTGATCTGGTTCCTACTTTTATGGGAGCCCATGCGGTTCCAAAGGATTATAAAGGCCGCGAGGATGAATTTGTCGATCATCTGATTAATGATATGCTTCCAATCGTCTCTGAAGAAAAGCTTGCAGAATTCAATGATGTCTTTTGTGAAAAGGGGGTTTTTACCCCTGAACAATCAGAGCGGATTTTAAAGGCGGGGAAAAAGTACGGCTTGATCCCTAAAATTCATGCTGATGAAATTGAGCCATACGGTGGAGCTGAATTAGCTGCGAAGATAGGAGCCATTTCAGCTGAGCATTTGTTAAAAGCTTCCGATGAGGGGATTACTGCTATGGCGAAGTCAGGTACGATTGCTTGCTTGCTTCCAGCCACCGCCTTGTATTTACGGGAAGAAGCGGCCCCTGGACGACGAATGGTTGATGAAGGTGTGGCTGTTGCCATTTCGACCGATTGCAATCCCGGATCTTCACCGACGACATCCATGCCGCTTGTCATGAATCTGGCATGCATTTCGATGAGGCTTACCCCTGCAGAAGCTCTTACGGCGGCGACATACAATGCTGCTTGTGCAATCAACAGGCAAGAAAGGGTCGGATCCCTTGAAGTCGGAAAACAAGCGGATGTCGTTTTATGGAATGTTGAAAACTATCAGGAGTTGCAATATTTATTTGGGGTCAATCACGTTAAGTCTGTATGGAAAAATGGTGTGCAAGTAGTGAATGATAAAGTGAAGACTGATACCAAAAGCCTGACTGGTCTATAAAATTCACTAATAGAAGAGAGTCTATACCCATCGAACCATAATTAGGTTGACCGGATTTCTCATGAAACGCCCATTTAATGAACTTTAATCTATGTATCAGGAGCCTCTTTATATCCGCTGGAATTTTGGCGGATGTAAAAAGGCTTTGATACGTACAACATGATCTAACAGTATTCCGAATTGTCAAAGCAAGAGATGGATCTGATATTTCAGTTGCACTGGTATACATGCTTCTACCCATGGTGGAATACCTGCTATAAGGGGTTTTTTAATATTTTACTAGAATTTGGCCAGTATCCGATTGTCATGCAAATTGATTTTTTCTGTCTTGATTCGAGCTTCTCTATGGGGGGCGAAACAGTCAAGACCAGGGCATTCATGGCTGCAATTTATTACAGGCTGCATAATGCAGACTAGATTCAGGGTTTTAAGATTACTGTTTTTTTATGTTTAAATTCAGTCAGTATTGCTGCTCTCTAACAAACATCAAGGAGTGATTACATGTTGAGAAATAACTATCGTTATTTTATCATTTTTATGATTATTGTTATTACAATCATAAATTATATTGATAGAGGTGCACTTTCATATGCCCAAGCTGAAATAATCAAGGAGTTCAATTTAGATCCAGTAAGTTGGGGAGCGATCCTGGGGTATTTTGGATATGGTTATATATTCGGTGCACTATTTGGTGGTGCTTTAGCAGATAAGAAAGGTCCTAAATTCATGTGGATCATTGCCGGAACTACATGGTCTTTTTTTGAAATTGGGACAATCTTCGCAGGTCACATAGGTGCAGCATTATTTGGAGGCTCTGCCTTGGCAGGATTTGCGGTGTTTCGTGTTTTATTTGGTTTAGCTGAAGGACCTACCTTATCAACGATGAACCGAACGATGGCAAACTGGGTATCTCCTAAAGAAAAAGGGTTTGCTGTAGCACTTGGATTAGTTGGAACGCCAATTGGAGCATTAATTACTGCACCCATCGTAGTAGGTCTTCTAACATTCACTAACTGGAAAGTAACATTTGTTATTCTCGGTTTATTAGGCTTTATTTGGGTAGCAATCTGGAACAAAGTATTTACAAACTTACCTGAAGATCATCCAAGAGTCTCGAAAACCGAACTTGAAGAAATTCGAAGAGCAGATATTTTAATAAAAGGTGAGACGAAATTAGACGAACAAATAAATGTACCATGGTACCATTTTTTTAAAAATCCTACGTTAGTATTTAATGCAATTGGATATTTTGCCTTTTTATATGTAAATATTTTATTACTTACATGGACCCCAAAATATCTGCAAGATGAATTTAATTATTCACTTTCTTCTCTTTCATATATTGGTATGATTCCCTGGGTAGGAGCTATTATCACTGGATTATTAGGTGGTAAAATCTCGGATATATTACGCAGGAAAACAGGGAATTTACGTATTGCCAGATCTTGGTTCACAGTAGTCTCCTTATTTTGTACTGCTGTATGTTTTATGTTGATTCCGACTGTCGAGAGTGCGGCGGCCGTACTTGCTTTAATGTGTATAGGAAATGCCTTTAATTATTTACCTAATTCCATTTATTGGATCGTGGTTCTGGATACAGAACCGAATAAAGCTGGAACATTTGGCGGGGTAACTCATTTCATTGCCAATCTGGCTACCATAATTGCCCCTACCTTAACTGGAAGTCTTGTTGCCATATATGGATATAATGCCATGTTTATTGCAGCATCAATAGCCGTCACGATTGGCATGATAGCCATGGTTTTCGTGAAGCCTGGCAAACAAGGTAACTCATCGGAAACCACCAATAATATGGTTAGCTAAGATAAGGCATAAATGGATGTATATTGATTACGGATTATGTATTTCACTTTCAGAAGAAGTTTACAAGAGGAGCATCCGATTGATCTAGTTCCTACTTTTATGAGAGCCCATGCGGTTCCAAAGGATAATAATGGCCGTGAGCAAGAATTTGTCGAGTAAAAACCCTCTTTAACGCCATTTTTGAAGAGTGATTCTAAAAACTGGCCCTTAAGAATCACTAAAAAAGATCAGGCCTTGATCTTCAGTCAATATCTACCCATTTCAGCAGATGAATTGGGCTTTTAGAAGTATTTATCCATATGTAATGGTGTTGAATAGTAGGATGGTGGTTTATCATCCTACCCATTGGTAGCCTTAAACACTTTACTGCTTTACAGTGAAATTAGATGAAAGTGTTTTAAGGAAAATGTGGAAATGAATCTCCATGTGGAGGGAATTTTATGTGGGTAATCACTATCCATTCGAAAAATGACATAATAATGTTTGAGTTTAGCACAGAAAAGGAAGCAAGGGATAAATTTGAGGTTATGGAAGGCTGTAAAATCCTTAGTGAAGTCATTTATTTCAATGATAAACAATTGGTTGAATCTTAAACTATATTTTCATCTATTAGATAGAAATTAAAAGGTAGAATGATTTGATATAGTTTATAAAAGGAGTATATTTCATAATATTCTTTGCTCAATTTTTTTATAGTATTAAGCTTAATCGTTCCATTCAATTTCAGCGCTACTCTCGGAGTGTTACAGTCTAGTGTTTTTTTTGAATCAATATATCTGATAAATCAAAATATGGAGGGGATTCTTTGAACGAACAAAAATTCACGATTGACGATGCCCCATTTAATAGGTTTCATTTTCGAATTGCAGGACTCACATTCGGTTCCAGCTTTTGTGATGGCTATTCTCTAGGGATCATTGCGATGGCCCTGACAGTATTCGGGCCTCAGATGAATATGAATTCATTGTGGACAGGGCTGATCGGCAGTTCTGCTTTAATCGGTCTGTTTGCGGGATCTTTAATACTTGGAAGGCTTTCTGACCGTGTAGGCCGACAGAAAATCTTTCTCGTAAACTTTTTACTCATCACGGTAGCTACCATTTTACAATTTTTTGTTAGCAGCCCAGAAGAGCTTTTTATTTTACGGTTGCTGATTGGTTTTGGACTTGGAGGGGATTACGCTGTAGGTACGACTTTGCTTGCCGAGTTTTCTCCCAAAAAGTATCGCTCCTCGCTCCTCGCGTCTATAAACGTAGTGTGGACGCTTGGATATGTTGCATCAAACTTTGTTGGTCATTACTTGGGCCAGGTTGGTTCAGACTCATGGCGTTGGATGCTTGTCAGCGCAGCCATTCCGGCAATTGTGGTTTTAATCTTAAGAATAGGAACGCCTGAATCACCAAGGTGGCTTGTCAGCATGGGGCGTGTCGAAGAAGCTCGCCAGATCGTAAAAAAACACCTTGGATCGAACGTTGAAATGGGAGAAACGGCGACTGGCACAGAAAATCAAAAGACTCTGGGGTTTCGTGGGCTTTTCAGTAAAAGGCTTCGTAAGCGGTTGGCTTTTGGTGGAATATTCAAATTGACTCTTGTTATTCCATACTTTGCCATTTATACTTTCCTGCCTTCCATCCTTAGTACAATGGGGTTTGAACAGAACTTTTTTGCCGATACCATGTTAAATCTATTCTTGCTTGTTGGAGCAATTATTGGTCTTTGGCTGCTTGCAAAATTTTCTCGTAGAGGATTTACAATCGGGGCTTTCACGATCCTTACTGTTTCATTGTTTTCACTCAGCTTCTTACACAATGGTTCTCAATTCTTAATGTTGGTAGCCTTCTTGATCTTTACTTTTTTCATGTCAGCAGCATCGAACCTTACACTAGTATACCCAGCAGAGCTTTTTCCAACTGAAATCCGTGGCTCGGGAATAGGTATGGTTACGGCAATTAGTCGGATTGGTTCTGCTATTGGAACATTTCTGCTGCCTGTTTCTTTAAGTTCATTCGGATTAAGTGCCTCAATGGCAGGAATGGCAGCCATTCTGCTGGCAGGCTTGATCGTATCGATAGCCTGGGCACCTGAAACGAAGAATCTTTCATTACATGAAGCAAGTGACCCATTGCTAGAAACGGAGAATTCTCCGAAAGGAACCGAAATTCCCTTTACAAAAAATGAAAAAATAACATAAGATAACTTCCAGTAAATAAATGAGAAGGACCAAAACTTTTTTCTCCTTCTTGATAAGTCATAGGAGAGGAGATGTATAAGGATGACAACTGCCGATTGTTTACAACCGAAGAATATTAAAGAGGTTGTACTAGGTGATGGTGAAATCTCAATCGAAGAGGTAATTGCGGTTGCAAGATATGGGGCGATGGTTTCCTTTACACAAACATATTGTGATAGGGTGAATAAATCACGTAGCTTAATAGACAAGTTTTTAGATGAAAATCGATTGATTTATGGTGTAACTACGGGTTTTGGCAGTAATATGACCGAGGTGATTTCTCCAAAGGACGCAGAAACCCTTCAACGGAATATTGTTCGTTCACATGCCGTTTCTGTTGGGGAAACTCTTGAAAAAGAAGTGGTAAGGGCCATTCAGTTGATGATACTAGTGAATTTAGGCCAAGGGTATTCAGGAGTTCGTTTACAGGTATTAAATCTAATTGCTTCACTATTAAATCACGATATCATTCCGTTTGTTCCAGGTGATGGGTCAGTGGGGTATCTTTCTCCAGAAGCTCACATGGCCTTAGTGGTGATGGGTGAAGGGAAGGCATGGTATGAAGATGAGCTCATGCCTGGCATGGAAGCTTTAAGGAAAGCGGGATTAGCACCTGTTACGTTAGGTGCTAAAGAAGGATTGGCACTTACAAGCGGGACTACTTCCGTCACCGCGATGGCTGTCCTGGCTTTATACAATAGCATTCAGGCGGCGAAAACCGCTGACATTACGGGAGCCATGTCCTTAGAAGTGCTGAAAGGTACTATAAAAGCATTTGATCCCCGTCCCCACTCATTGAAAAAACATGAGGAACAGGCTAAGACAGCCAGAAATGTATCAAGGATTCTTGAAGGCAGCCAAATCATTGATGCATACAAAGAACATAGATTACAAGATGCACTTAGCTTACGATGCATTCCACAAGTCCATGGAGCCATAAAAAGAGTATTGAAAGACGCTGCTGTATCAATCGAGAATGAAATGAACTCTGTAAGTGACAATCCTCTGATTTTTCCGGAAGAGGAAGATGGAATTGGCCTGATGGCTGGGAATTTTGATGGTTCATTTGTTGGGATTTATGCGGATGCGATATCCATAGCGTTAGCAAACTTGGCAAAAATAACAGAGCGCAGAATAGATCGCCTTGTAAACCATCACCTTAGTGAATTGCCTAATTTCTTAGTGGTTAATCCAGGTTTAAATAGTGGCTACATGATTCCACAATATACAGCTGCCGGGCTATTAAATGAAATCAGGGTGCTCTCGCATCCAGCGACAATAGATAATATCCCTACATGTGCAAATCAAGAAGACGTGATAAGTTTTGCCTATTTTGCTTCGAGGAAAGCTTATCGGATTTCGAAGAAACTTGAATATATTTTAGCCATTGAACTGATGACGGCAACGCAAGCAATGGATTTTCATCTACCTTTGAAACCGTCACCGGTTACGGAGGAGGTATATCATTTAGTACGGAGCGAAGTCCCGATGGTTGAAGAAGATCGCTTTTTTCATCCTGACATTGAAGCGATTTATAGGCAAATTCATGAAGGGGAAATAGTGAAGCTCGTTGAAAGGGCGATCGGGGAAATAGAGTTCTAAAACCATGTGGAAGCTGTTTTACTTTATTTTATAAGGTAAAATGGCTTCCTTTTTTTAAAATGAAGGACCATATTTAAAGGAGGAGGGATGAAAGATGCATTATGATGTAATTGTAATTGGAGCTGGATCCATGGGAATGTCTTCAGGTTATTATCTATCAAAAAAAGGACAAAAAGTATTATTATTGGATTCCTTTGCTCCTCCTCATAATAAGGGGAGCCATCACGGGGAAACAAGAATTATTAGGCATGCTTATGGTGAAGGCAGGGAGTATGTTTCTTTGGCACTTAAATCACAAACGCTTTGGGGTGAATTGGAAAGAATTTCGGGTCAACAATTATTTCTTCCAACGGGGGTACTGAATGCTGGAAGCCAAAATTCCACTTTCATTAAACAAGTGAAAGCAGGATCAATGGAATATGGTTTACCTTTGAAAATATTGGATTACCATGAAATTCATGATAGGTGGCCAGGAATAACACTGCCGGAAGACTACATTGGGTGCTATGAATCGACTTCGGGCGTGTTGAAAAGTGAAGAGTGCTTAAGGGCGTATCAACAACTTGCGAAATCCCATGGTGCCGACATCATTGTAAACAGTGAAGTAAGGAAGATAGTTGCTCATAGTAACGGGGTCACGGTTATAACGGATGGACAGACATTCCACTCGGAATCTTTAGTGGTTGCAGTTGGGGCGTGGGCACCGAAAATATTGGCGATGTTGGATTTGAATCTCCCGCTGGAGCCCATCAGAAAAACATTTGCCTGGTTTCATGCAAATGAAAAATTATATAATCATTATGATTTTCCGGCTTTTACTTTTGATACTTCAGTTGGTACATACTATGGCTTTCCTAGTATAAATGGTTCTGGGCTGAAAATAGGGAGACATGATGGAGGACAGCGGATCAACCCTGATGGCTGTATCGAGGGTTTTGGTGAATTGGATGAGGATGAGGGAGATTTGATGAGGTTTTTAGGGCAATATATGCCTGCTGATCAAAAACTGAAATATGGGAAAACCTGCATCTACACCATGACCCCTGATGAGCATTTTATAGTGGATAAACATCCTAATTATCCACATATTGCTATAGCGGCAGGTTTCTCTGGACACGGTTTTAAATTCAGCAGTGTCATGGGAGAAATTTTGAGTGACTTGATTATCTCCGGTACGACCAAGGAAGATATTTCATTGTTTTCGATTAACCGATTTTGAATTAATAGACTCCAAACTTAAAAGCTGTAATCGTGGCCGTTGCTTCCTTTCAGAGGAAACAACGGCTTTTTTTTATCAAACTGTAATGTTAGGTTTTCTAACAGAATATTGTCGAAATAATTAAAATATGCTAGAATGAGAATATTCCGAAATATGAAACTAAGGTTCCGAATTTCGGAACGTATGCATTTGAATGATTGAAAGAGGACTTACATATTTTTATGGTTTACTAAAATTTCCGTTATTAAAGGAGAGGGTAGTATGAACAAGGTCGATTTGAATTGTGATTTAGGAGAAAGTTTTGGCGCTTACCTGATGGGTAATGATCAAGAGATTTTAGATTATGTAACATCTGTTAATGTAGCTTGTGGATTCCACGCTGGTGATCCGACAGTCATGAGAAAAACGGTTCAGCTTGCTTTAGGGAAAAAAGTCAAAATCGGAGCCCACCCAGGTTTACAGGATTTAATAGGATTTGGCAGACGCAATATGAATATTTCTCCACAGGAAGCTTATGATATTGTCGTCTATCAAATTGGAGCATTAAATGGCTTCCTGCAATCCGAAGGCGGAAGTATGCAGCATGTGAAACCGCATGGGGCTTTGTACAATATGGCTGCAAAGAACAAGGAGTTATCCATGGCCATTGCCGAAGCGGTATATAAAGTGAATCCCGAGCTTATCTTATTTGGTTTGTCGGGCAGTGAATTAATACGCGCCGGACAGGCTATCGGATTGCAAACAGGGAGTGAAGTATTTGCCGATCGCACCTACCAACATGATGGTTCATTGACTTCCCGATTGGAAAAGGACGCACTGATTGAAAACGATGATGTTGCGGTTGCCCAAGTCATTCGCATGGTGAAGGAAGGGAAGGTACTGTCCCAGCAAGGCTCAGATGTGGCTTTAAAAGCAGATACCATTTGTATTCACGGGGACGGGGCACATGCTTTATCCTTTGCAAGGCATGTTAGGGAATCTTTGCAATTATCTGAAATAACAGTCAAGTCCTTTTCTTGAAAAAAACTAAACAATCAGGAGGAAGATTCCATTGGAGCCAATCAAAAATACAACAGCACAGAAAAAGAATTTGACTAAGCCAAAAACGAACCGCACTTTATTGTTAGGTGCAGCATTCCTAATGGCAACATCGGCAATTGGACCAGGTTTTTTAATGCAAACGACCGTTTATACCCAAAGCCTTGCGGCAAGTTTCGGTTTCGTTATCCTTATTTCGGTCATTCTTGATATATTTGCCCAAACTAATGTATGGCGGATTATTGCTGTATCCGAAAAGCGGGGTCAAGAGATTGCAAACATGGTCCTTCCTGGTCTGGGTTATGTACTGGCAGCACTGATCGTCATGGGCGGGCTGGCATTTAATATTGGAAATATCGCAGGAGCCGGATTAGGTCTGAATGCGATGACGGGAATATCCCCAACTACGGGGGCGGCAATAAGCGCAGTCATCGCCGTACTGATTTTTGTAGTGAAAGAAGCAGGAAAAGCGATGGACCGTTTTACGCAAATCGCTGGATTTTTCATGATTTGTTTGATGATTTACGTTGCTTGGACAACCTCTCCTCCTGTAGGGGAAGCGGTAGTGAAGACCTTTGCCCCTGATAAAATCGATATTATCGCCATCGTTACATTAGTGGGCGGATCTGTAGGCGGCTACATTACTTTTGCGGGTGGCCATCGTCTATTGGATGCAGGCGTGAAGGGCGTTGACTCATTACCACAGGTCACGAAGAGCTCGGTAATGGGGATCCTGATAACGACTGTCATGCGCGTTGCCTTATTTCTGGCAGTACTTGGTGTTGTATCGAAAGGTTTACAAATTGATCCGGGTAACCCTGCAGCTTCCGTTTTTCAACTCGCTGCCGGTGATATAGGATATAAAATCTTTGGTGTCGTCATGTGGGCTGCAGCGATCACGTCTGTTGTTGGAGCGGCATATACTTCGGTTTCATTTATCAGAACTTTCAGCGAAAAGATAAATAATAAGGCAAACTGGATAATCATTGGCTTTATAGCCGTATCGACCATTTGCTTTCTATTGATTGGCCAACCGGTTAAAGTATTGCTTATAGTTGGGGCCATTAATGGACTCATCTTACCAATTGCTCTTGGAACATTGTTAATTGCCGCATATAAGAAAAATATCGTGGGTGATTATAAGCATCCTTTATGGTTAACGATTTCCGGTGTATTCGTGGTTGTCATCATGGCGTTGATGGGCGTATATACATTAATGAAACAACTGCCAGCACTTTTTTAATGATTAATGAATGAAAATCCAATAAATAAAAGTGGAAGTGGCGTGCCAGTTTGTCACTTTCTGCCACTTTGTAATAGGAGATGAATACTAATGATCGACCTTTCTCAAGCTACCCCGGCTGAGTTGCGTTCAATGATTCGAAACAACGAATTGATAAAACCGACCGCTGGCATGGCGAACGGTTATGCACAAGCGAACTTAGCCATCTTAAAAAAAGAGCATGCTTTTGATTTCTTATTATTCTGTCAGCGTAACCCTAAATCCTGTCCATTGCTGGATGTTACGGAAATTGGTTCACCCATTCCCGCATTTGCAGCGAGGTCTGGGGATATCCGCACCGATATTCCGAAATATAGGGTATATAAATATGGAGAATTAGTGGAAGAAGTAACGGATATCTCAAACTACTGGGAAGAGGATATGGTTGGATTTTTAATTGGGTGCAGCTTTACATTCGAACACGCCCTATTAAATAATGATATATCGATTCGTCATATTGAAGAGGGATGCAATGTACCAATGTATAAAACCAATATCCCTTGTATTGAAGCAGGGATTTTTCATGGGAAAATGGTGGCTAGCATGAGGCCGATTCCACAAAAGGATGTGGTGAGGGCAGCTCAAGTGACATCGCGGTTTCCGGCCGTTCATGGCGCTCCAATCCATATTGGCGACCCTGAAGTGATCGGTGTTTCCAGCATTCAGCATCCGGATTTTGGTGATCCAGTAACGATTCGTGAAGGGGAAGTCCCAGTATTTTGGGCATGTGGTGTAACACCTCAATCCATTGCAATGGAAACTAAACCGGAGATCATGATCACGCATGCACCTGGACATATGTTCATAACGGACATTCGTGATGAAAAATTAGGAGTTTTATAACTGATAGAAAGAGATGATTCCTATGCCGGAAAAGCTTTTGAAAAAAACTGCATATACACTTTCTCCATTAGGCGATTCCGCAATCGTGATAAC
>Ga0209463_1001000_pt1 | contig 18452 bp, 13 predicted proteins | sample AgamicMgSfrz_FD_187169 | JGI IMG/M metagenome (GOLD analysis project Ga0209463, IMG submission 187169) | Agave microbial communities from Guanajuato, Mexico - Mg.Sf.rz (SPAdes) (version 2) | ecosystem: Host-associated > Plants > Phyllosphere > Phylloplane/Leaf | place: Guanajuato, Mexico... | reverse complement strand
TGTCATCTTACTTCTTGATGAAGTCCATAGACTTGATAAAGGAAAGCAAGATTACTTACTTCCTTTTTTAGAGAACGGACAGATTATTTTAATTGGAGCAACAACAAGCAATCCATATCATGCTATAAATCCAGCAATAAGAAGCCGCTGTCAAATCTTTGAGGTTACACCGCTTTCTTCACAAGAAATTAAACTTGCCGTAACACGAGCAATTGAAGATAAAGAAAAAGGCCTTGGTAAAGAGAAAATTATGATTACTGACGAAGCATTAGAACACTTTGCAACAGCTTCAAATGGGGACGTTAGAGCAACCCTTTCAGCACTTGAACTCGCTGCCCTCTCGACGAAACAAAACGAACAAGGAGAAATTGAAATTACCCTTGATGTTGCAGAAGAGTGCCTTCAAAAAAAAGCGCTCGTTCATGATAAAGATGGTGACGCTCACTATGATGTTTTGTCTGCTTTTCAAAAATCCATTCGAGGCAGTGATGTAAACGCAGCTCTTCACTATCTTGCTCGTCTTATTGTGGCAGGTGATTTGGAAAGCCTAAACAGAAGATTGCTCGTTATTGCCTATGAAGATGTTGGACTTGCCAATCCACAGGCAGGAGCACGTACCCTTTCCGCCATTGAAGCATCTGAGCGGCTCGGTTTTCCAGAAGCACGCATTCCTCTTGCAAATGCTGTTGTTGACTTGTGTCTTTCTCCAAAATCAAACTCTGCTTACAAAGCACTTGATAAAGCGATTGAGGATGTAAAAAACGGAAAAAGTGGGGAAATCCCTCTACATCTAAAAGATGCGCATTATAAAGGAGCTGGAAACCTCGGCCGTGGCGTTGAATACAAGTATCCTCATGATGCTCAATCAGGTTGGGTAAATCAGCAATACTTGCCTGATTCACTTATTAGAGCACAGTATTATAAACCAAAGCATACCGGAAAATATGAACAAGCTTTGAGTCAAGTGTATGCTAATATTAATAATAAAATGAAGAAGTAAGAAGGAGATGGATATGAAAAGAAAGATAGCCGTTGTAACAGGTGCAAATTCTGGCATGGGACTTTCAACAACAATTGGTTTAGCAAAAGAAAACATACATGTTGTGATGGCTTGTCGCAATCAACAGCGCGGAGAAGAAGCGCTTCGACTAGCAAAGGAAAAAAGCGGCGCTTCTCATATCGAACTTTTACTTTGTGATTTGGAAGACTTTGATAGTATATCCCACTTTGTCGAACAGTTTACAAACAAATGGGATGTACTAGATGTTCTTGTAAACAATGCTGGAGTTGTTTCTCTGAAAAGGAAAGTAACAAAAGAAGGATATGAAGCACAGCTTGGTGTTAATCATCTTGGACATTTTCTGTTGACCTTTCTTCTTTTGGATTCTTTAAAAGCTGCTCAAAAAGCAAGGATTGTTAACGTCTCCTCTGGTGCTCATAAATGGGGAAGAATTCACTTTGAAGATATGAATTTAGAAACTAACTACAGTGTTATGAAAGGATACGGGCAGTCTAAACTCGCCAATATCTTATTTACAAAAGAGCTAGCTAAACGTCTTTCACACACTGATATTACAGTAAATGCTCTCCACCCAGGAGCAGTGAGCACAAATTTAGGAATTAACCGCTCTACTGGATTGGGAAAAAGTGTTTATAAAGTATTAAATCCTTTCTTTCAATCTCCTGATAAAGGAGCAGAAACAGCTCTCTATCTTGCCAAGAGTACTGAAGTTGATGACGTAACAGGTGGCTACTTTTATAAACAGAAACCTGCCCGTGTTTCAAAAAGAGCTAAAGATCCTTATCTAGCACAGCTTCTTTGGGAGTGGAGTGAAGAAGAACTCTCTAAAAAAGGATATAAAAAATAAGCCAGGGGGTCCCCTGGCTTATTCGTCACCAACGCGCTTAATTTTAATATCTTTTAAAAGATCATTAATGACATGTCCTCCCATAATGAGCCCTGCTACAGATGGAACAAAAGCGTTTGAAGAAGGTGGCATTTGAGCCTTACGAATCTTCGCGTCTTCTTTTCCTACATATTTTTTCACTTCATCACGGATGACAATCGGTCTTTCGTCTGAAAAGACAACTTTAATTCCTTTATGAATTCGTTCTTTTCGTAAACGTGTGCGAATGACTTTTGCCATAGGATCTGTATGTGTTTTTGAAATGTCTGCAATACGGAATCTTGTTGGATCTGTTTTATTTGCAGCTCCCATACTTGAAATGATGGGAATGTCTCGTTTTAAGCACTCTTTCATAAGATGAATCTTATATGAAATCGTATCAGAGGCATCAATAATATAATCCAAATTATGAGCAAAAAATTCTTCATACGTTTCCTCTGTATAAAACATTTTCAAACTCACAACTTCGCATTCTTTATTAATGTCGTGAATACGCGCCGCCATTAAGTCTACCTTTGGTTGCCCTACTGTTGACAAGAGCGCATGAATTTGGCGGTTAACGTTTGTAATGTCAACATCGTCCTTATCCACAAGCACGATTTTTCCAACGCCTGTACGTGCTAGTGCCTCAGCCGCAAATGACCCAACGCCACCAACACCAAGCACAGCAACAGTGCTGTTTTTTAATGTTTCTAGTCCTTCTTTTCCAATTGCTAATTCATTACGAGAAAACTGGTGTAACATGTATTTCACACTCCGTTATTTATATTAGTCAAGTTAGCAGTGTTATTATAACATCTTGCCCAATTCATGAGAAAACCCTATGCAAATAAATTGCATAGGGTTGAATAAGTTAAGTTACATGTCCCAATCGTGCCGTCCTTAAGTTCCTAAGTTTTGAACCCGCTCTCGGCAGGTGGGTGCTCTAATCTAACATTTGTACGTCCTTATGAAAGGCATGTACGCCAGTTAAAAACTTCAAGCTCCCTAATATATAGCTGTTCGGTCAAAACAACAGGCAATGAGACGAACACATCAGGACTGTTAATGTATTAGTATATTATCACATAGAATGACCCTTTGCAAGAGTTGACGCTCACAAATTAGTCTTCTTTTTTAGCGGTACTTTTTAACGATAATTCCTCAAGCTGTGCTTCATTTACAGGTCCTGGAGCGTTTGTTAATGGACAGCTTGCACTTGTTGTTTTCGGGAAAGCAATTGTATCGCGCAAGTTTGTACGTCCTGCTAAAAGCATAACAAGACGATCAAGACCAAGCGCAATTCCACCATGTGGAGGTGTTCCGTATTCGAAAGCTTCCATCAAGAAACCAAACTGTTCTTGTGCATCTTCTTCTTTCATTCCAAGCGCCTTGAACATCTTCTCTTGAACATCTCGCTCATAAATACGAAGTGAACCTCCACCAAGCTCATATCCGTTTAGAACAAGGTCATATGCTTGTGCTTTTACTTCTTCAGGAGCTGTTTCAAGTTTCTCTACGTCTTCACGAACAGGCATTGTAAATGGATGATGCGCTGCAAAATAGCGTCCTTCTTCTTCATCGTACTCAAGAAGTGGCCAATCTGTTACCCAAAGGAAATTGAATTTGCTTTCATCGATAAGCTCAAGGTCTTTTCCTAGTTTTAGACGAAGAGCACCGAGTGCACTTGCAACAACAGATGATTTGTCAGCAACAAATAGCAGTAAATCTCCTTGTTCTGCTTCAGCTAGTTTGATGATTTGTTCTTTTTCTTCATCACTGAAGAATTTAGCAATTGGTCCTTTAATTTCATCTTCTACTTTCAGCCATGCAAGACCTTTTGCACCGTAGCGAGCTGCATATTCTGTTAAGCCGTCAATGTCTTTACGAGAATATTTAGAAGCTGCTCCTTTTACGTTAAGAGCTTTTACAGCTCCACCATTTTCAATTGCACTCTTAAATACTTTAAAACCACAATCTGCAGCAAGCTCACCCATATTGATGAACTCCATCTCAAAGCGCGTATCAGGCTTGTCAGAACCAAAACGGTTCATTGCTTCTTCATATGAAAGACGAGGGAATGGTGTTGGAATATCAAGTCCTTTTACTTCCTTCATCACTTTCTTCATCATTTGTTCACCAAGCTCGATAATGTCATCGATTTCTAGGAATGACATTTCAATATCCACTTGTGTGAATTCTGGCTGACGATCTGCACGTAAGTCTTCATCTCGGAAACAGCGAGCAATTTGGTAATAGCGTTCAATGCCGCCAACCATTAGAAGCTGTTTAAAAAGCTGTGGAGACTGTGGCAATGCATAAAATTCACTAGGATGCACGCGGCTTGGAACAAGGTAGCTTCGCGCTCCTTCAGGTGTATCATTTGTAAGCATTGGTGTTTCAACATCTAAGAAGCCTTGATCATCTAAAAATGAACGAATAGCTTTTGTTGTTTGATGACGCATTTTGAACGTTTCAAACATAACAGGACGACGAAGGTCCAAATAACGATATTTTAATCGAACATCTTCTGAAACTTCCACTTTGTTATCAATTGCAAAAGGAGGTGTTTTAGATTTGTTAATAACTTCAACATTTTGAACGTGAACTTCGATTTTTCCTGTTGCAAGGTTCTCGTTTACTGTGTTGGCTGCACGTGCAACAACTTCACCTTCTACATGCAGGACAAACTCGCTTCGGATGCCTTCAGCAGTTTGAAGCGCTTCTTTCGAAAGATCTGGATTAAATACAACTTGTACAATCCCCGTGCGGTCGCGTAAATCAATAAAAATTAGCCCGCCTAAGTCACGGCGCGTTTGTACCCAACCTTTTAAGTGTACTTTTTCGCCAATAGCTTTTTCAGTTACTTCTCCGCAAAAGTATGATCTTTGTGTCATCTTAATTCCCCCTATAATAATTTTTCTTTCACATATGAAACAAATGACGAAAGCGAAATTTCTTCTTGTTCACCTGTTTCCATGTTCTTTACATTGATAACATTTTGCTCGAGCTCATCGTCTCCAAGGACTGCAACATATTTTGCACTAAGTCGATCAGCTGCTTTAAATTGTGCTTTTACTTTTTTATCTTGATAGTCTTTCTCCGCTGCAATTCCGCTTAGGCGAAGATCATTTACAAGTGAAACAGACTTATCTTTTGCTTTATCGCCAAGTGTAACAACGTAGCAATCAATACCTTGCTCGATTGGAAGCTCAACAGACTCTGCTTCAAGAGCTGCTAGAAGACGCTCAATACTTAGGGCAAATCCAATCCCAGGAGCTTCAGGTCCCCCAATTTGCTCGGATAAACCGTTGTAACGACCTCCTCCACATAGCGTTGTAATAGCGCCAAAGCCTTCTGCTTCGCTCATTACTTCAAATGCTGTGTGGTTGTAATAGTCCAGGCCTCGAACAAGATTTGCATCTACCTCAAACGGAATATGTAAGTCTGTTAAGTATTGCTGCACTTTTTCAAAATATTCTTTTGAGTAATCATTTAGATAATCAAGAATAGATGGAGCTGTCTTCATAAGCTCATGATTGCGATCTTTCTTACAATCAAGAATACGAAGTGGATTTGTTTCAAGACGATTTTGACAGTCTGAACAAAACTCGTTAATTCTTGGTTTAAAGTGATTAATAAGCGCATCCCTATGAGCCATTCTACTTTCTGTATCTCCAAGGCTATTTAAAACAAGCTTCAGTTTCTTCAATCCGAGCGATTGATAGAAATTCATCACAAGCGACAATACTTCTGCGTCAATGCTTGGATCATTACTTCCGATTGCTTCTACTCCAAACTGAACGAACTGACGGAAACGACCTGCCTGTGGACGCTCATAGCGAAACATTGGACCAGTATAGAAAAGTTTAATAGGTTGCGTTGGATTTCCAAACATCTTGTTCTCTACAAATGAGCGTACAACAGCTGCTGTGCCTTCTGGTCTTAGCGTAATGCTGCGTCCACCTCTGTCTTCAAACGTATACATTTCTTTTTGAACAACATCTGTTGTATCCCCTACTCCACGTTTAAACAGTTCTGTATGTTCAAACATTGGCGTACGAATTTCTTGATAACGAAACGCACGGCAAATTTCTCTTGCTTTCTGTTCAATATACTGCCATTTCTCAACTGTTCCTGGCAGAATATCTTGGGTTCCTCTTGGGATATCAATGCTCATTTTTGTTCCTCCTTTATAAAATCCATAAAAAAAATACCTTCAACCCCCTACATATATGTAGGGACGAAAGTATTTTCGTGGTACCACCCTAGTTGAAGCCACATTGGGCTCCCACTCTATTTTATAACGCAAAAATTATGCGTTCATCTCCTACTAAGAATAACTCTTTTCAAAGTGAAACCTCAGAAGTGTTCGTTCACTATACAGCAAGTAAAAATGCTTTCAGCCCAAGGCATTTTCTCTCTTTTCTTGTGGGATTATAGCTACTTTTCTCCATCAACGGCAATATATAATATTGTTTTTCGTAAACTAGCAATTGTCTTCTATATTACGAAGGAACAGGAAGATTGTCAAGAACCTTTCAATTTTACGAACGCTCTAAATGGCTTTTTAACTTTTGAATTTCACGTGATGTGACTCCAAACTCCATTCCTACGTAAAGTGGATTATTTTCAAGTGATTTCTCATGAAAATTAATATCGTGTAATGACTGATAGTATCCAAACTTCCGCTCTCCATGTTCGCTAAATTTCATCAAACCCCTCTTTTCTATGTCGAATAAATACTCTTTCTATTTTCCCTTTTTTAACAGGAATTTATACAAATGAAAAGAATATGATGTGGAGTTTAAAAAATGGAGGCGTGTTTGATTGAGTAAATTAAGACGACTGTTTCTTTTAGCTCTTATCCTTGGTGTTTGCTCCTTAACGCTAAACGTTGAAAAGCCAATTGAGGCACAAAGTGAGTTTTTAACGGTCAATGCAAGTACCCTTAATGTTCGAAGTGGGCCAAGCACAGATCATTCCATTGTAACTGTTGTTCACAATGGAGATATCTTATCGCTTATTAAACGTGATACAAGCTGGTCATACGTTCAACTTTTGAATGGAAAGAAAGGATGGGTATCAAATGTCTATTTAAAAGAAATGACACCTCTTCTTGACGGGAAAGCTCAAGCATCAACATCACCCGCTATTCCACATGACTCTCTTTCGGGTAAAACCATTATTATCGATCCTGGTCATGGTGGAGATGACAGAGGAACAACAGGGAAATTCGGAACATATGAAAAAACGCTTAATCTCAACACAGCCCTTCTTTTAAAACAGACGCTTGAAAGTCATGGGGCTCATGTTATTCTAACTAGAACAAGCGACAAAACAGTAACTTTAAAAGAACGCGTTGCTTTAGCTAATCGAAATGAAGCAGATTTGTTTGTTAGTCTGCACTATAATAGCCATAAGAATCCTTCTATTAACGGGCTTATTACGTACTATTATGAAAGTCCAAGTGCAGCTCACACGATCCATAAAGGGATTGTAAAAAATTCCCCATTAAAAGATGGAAAGACACGCTTTGGTGATTACTTTGTACTTCGAGAAAATGAGCATCCTTCCATTCTGCTTGAACTCGGCTTTTTGAGTAATGGGAAAGAAGAAGAAACAATCACTTCCTCTGATTTTCAAAGAAAAATAGCCTCCTTTATTTCAGAAGGACTAGCAGCTTATTTTTATTAAAAAAAAAGACAAATAGGATTCTTCCTATTTGTCTTTGCTTTCTAAAATAAGTGTTACAGGTCCATCATTTGTAAATGAAACGTCCATCATTGCTCCAAACGTTCCCGTTTCGACAATGATCCCTTTTTCTCTAAGTGCTCCATTAAACTCTTCATAAAGAAGTTCGGCTTTGTCTGGTTTAGCTGCTCCCATAAAGTTTGGACGACGACCTTTTCGACAATCGCCGTAAAGCGTGAACTGCGAAACAGATAAAATAGCTCCTTCAACATCTAAAAGGGATAAATTCATTTTTCCACTTTCATCTTCAAAAATGCGAAGGGTAGGAATTTTTTCAGCTAAGTACTTTACGTCTTCTTCTGTATCTTCATGTGTAACACCAACTAAAAGAACAAGTCCTTTGCTTATTGCTCCAACTGTCGTGCCTTCTACTGTTACTTTAGCATCTTTTGCTCGCTGTAATACTACTTTCATTCTGAAACTCCTTGTTTAATGCATAATCCGACGAACAGAATAGATGTCTGGAATATGCTTAATTTTTTCGACTACTTTATGAAGATGACTAATGTTTGTAATCGCTAGTGACATATGAATACTTGCCATCTTATTACGGTCAGACTTGCCAGAAACGGCGGAAATATTTGTTTTGCTATCATTTACAGTTTGAAGCACTTCATTTAATAAGCCCGCACGATCATAACCTGAAATTTCAATTTCAACATTGAATTCGCGGCCTTCTTTGATATCTGACTCCCATTCAACAGGAATAAGTCGCTCTTGTGCTTCTTCTACATGTACGTTCGGACAGTCGTCACGGTGTACAGAGACACCTCGGCCTTTTGTAATAAATCCAACAATCTCGTCCCCTGGAACAGGATTACAGCACTTTGAAATGCGGACAAGCAAATTGTCGACACCTTTTACCCGTACACCTGAATCGCGTCTTTTCTTCTTTTGAACTTTGTTCGTTCTGTTCACTTCTTCAACAGTTTCTTTCAAAGCTGCTTCTTGCTGCTCTAAATCGCGTTGTTTACGCCATTTGTCCGTGAGTCGATTAGCAACTTGTAAAGCTGTAATCCCATTATATCCAACAGCTGCGTACATATCTTCTTCATTTGAAAAATTGAATTTTTCTGTAACACGCTTTAAGTTTTCAGCTGTTAGCACTTCTTTCAAGTCAAATTCCATTTGGCGAATTTCTTTTTCAACAAGCTCGCGTCCTTTTTCAATGTTTTCTTCACGCTGCTGCTTCTTGAAAAACTGGCGAATTTTATTTTTAGCTTGTGTTGTTTTAGCAAGCTTAAGCCAGTCTTGGCTTGGCCCATAAGAATGCTTAGATGTTAAAATCTCGATAATATCGCCTGTTTTCAGCTGATAATCAAGCGTCACCATCTTGCCATTTACTTTAGCACCAATCGTTTTGTTCCCAATTTCTGAGTGAATTCGATAAGAAAAATCAATTGGAACAGACCCTGAAGGAAGCTCAATGACGTCCCCTTTTGGTGTGAAAATGTATACCATATCAGCAAAAAGGTCCAGTTTTAGAGATTCCATGAATTCTTCTGCATTTGTTGATTCATTTTGAAACTCTAAGATTTCTCTAAACCATGTTAATTTCTCTTCAAATGAAGAGCCTTCACCAACTGCTTTACCTTCTTTATACGCCCAGTGTGCGGCAATTCCGTACTCAGCAATATTATGCATTTCACTCGTGCGAATTTGAACCTCAAGCGGATCACCTTTTGGTCCAATAACAGTTGTATGCAAAGACTGATACATATTTGGTTTTGGCATGGCAATATAATCTTTAAACCGTCCTGGCATTGGTTTATAACATGTATGAATAATACCTAACACAGCATAACAGTCTTTGATGCTGTTAACGATAATGCGGACAGCTAAAAGATCATATATTTCATTAAACTGTTTATTTTGAAGCGCCATTTTTCGGTAAATTGAGTAAATATGCTTTGGACGCCCAGAAATTTCAGCTTTAATCTTCACATCTTCAACTTGTGCTCGAACTTCACCAATAACTTCTTCTAAATATTCTTCACGTTCTGCACGTTTCTTTTTCATCAAATTTACAATACGATAGTACTGTTGCGGATTTAGGTAGCGAAGAGACGTATCTTCTAACTCCCATTTGATTTTTGAAATCCCTAATCGATGAGCAAGCGGTGCAAAAATCTCCAGCGTTTCATTAGAAATGCGGCGCTGTTTTTCTTGTGGAAGGTGCTTCAACGTTCTCATATTATGAAGACGGTCTGCAAGCTTAATTAAAATGACGCGGATATCCTGCGCCATTGCTACAAACATTTTGCGATGATTCTCTGCTTGCTGTTCTTCTTTTGATTTATATTTAATTTTCCCAAGCTTTGTTACGCCATCAACAAGCATTGCAACTTCTGCTGTAAAAGCTTTTTCAATTTCTTCAAGAGTAACTTCTGTATCTTCTACAACATCATGTAAGAAGCCAGCCGCTACTGTTGAGGGATCCATGTCTAAATCAACGAGAATACCCGCTACTTGAATCGGATGAATAATATAAGGCTCACCTGATTTTCGATACTGATGCTGATGAGCCTCTTTTGCAAATTGGTATGCTTTTTCAACAAATAGTAAGTCTTCACCTACTAAATATTTTGCTGCATTGTCAATGACTTGTTCCGCTGTTAGCACTTGTTCATTTGCCATGCAATCACCTTTTTATTTTAAACTTTTGACAAAGGTTAGAAGATGTTTTACGCCTTCTCTCTTTTTGAGCGCCACATTTCTACCTAAAATGACAATTTGATTAATATTGTAACTATTATCATCAAAATTTTCAAAGATGTAAAGTCATTAAAGAAAAAAAGAGCACCAAGGGGCACTCTTTTCTTATTTATTCACCAGAATATTGCATTAAAGTGAATACATCATAACCGTCTAACTTCTTACGGCCATCTAAATACGTTAACTCAATTAAGAAAGCAATCCCTGCTACAACCCCACCTAGTTGCTCAATAAGTTTGATTGTTGCCTCGATTGTACCACCTGTTGCTAAAAGGTCATCTGTAATGAGTACACGCTGTCCAGGCTTAATAGCATCTTTATGCATTGTCAAAACGTCGTTTCCGTATTCTAAGCCATAGTCAACTTTAACAACTTCACGAGGAAGTTTTCCTTCTTTACGAACAGGAACAAACCCTTTGCCCATTGCATATGACACAGGACATCCAATGATAAAACCGCGAGCCTCAGGCCCCACGATCACATCAATTTCTTTCTCTTTTGCATATTTGACGATCTCGTCTGTTGCTGCACGATACACGTCGCCATTGTCCATAAGTGTTGTAATATCCTTAAACTGAATACCTTTCTTTGGGTAATCAGGGACAATGGTAATATATTTTTTGAAATCCATTAGCTTATTTCCTCCTCATTGATCACAGAGCTTTTTCTAAAATGCTCAAAAAGCTCCTTCAATTCACCGTAGGAACGGTAAATTAACTCTTTTTCCACTTTTAGTTGTTCTTGTTTTGTTTTATAAGTGACAGACTCTATTAAATCACGTTTTGGTGTATGTTGCACTAAAGAAATCACACCATTTTCTATTGTAGCAAATTCCAGCTCAAAAAACACCTGTGACATAAAGTCAATCGTTTCCTTTGTCCATCCTTTATGGAGGGCAAGATCTTGTTTATATCGTTTAAGATCAAACGGTCCTTTTTTAAAAAGGAAGCCGTAATACCATTTAAAATGATCTCGGGTTGGGACTGTATTTAAGAAATGATCTTCCTCTGTTAAAAATAGCATATACACTCGAGCTGGTTTACATCCGCTCATTAATGTTTTTAAAGTAGCTAATGAAGGAGGAACGTCCAATAAAACAATGTCTCCTTCATAACCTTGTAGCTCTTTAATGGTCTCTGCCGAGTTTATAAGTCTCACTTGATCAATATATGAAGCAAACTCTTCTGTTTGAACCGTCTTTTCGTTAAATGCAACAAGAAGCATATCTCTTGTAATATAGTCGGCTAAAAACGTTGATACTTTCCGAACTCCTCTTACATCAAAAAGCTGCCATTCTTCCACTGAAGCATCTTCAAGCATAATTTGTGGCTTGCGACGATTGTTCCATTCATTGATGGTAAGCTCCCCTACTAGAGAAACATGAGCAAGCGGCGATATTCTGTCATGAAGATAGCCAAGTCCAAATCCAACCCCGTCAAGCGAACAGTCTGAATCTCCTACAACAACTTTCAGATGAGTTTTATCCGCCCCAATTTTGCGCATTGAAGAAATCGGTACATCCTTAATAAGAACTTTTGGTTTTGGATTGCTAATACCAAAAGGGGCAAGCTTATTTAATTCCTCAATAGATTCCGTTGTAATTTCGTCAAGGGAAGCATTCACATCAATATTCACTGCTGGAATAAAGTCTTCTTCGCTGAGGAGCTCATGACCGAATTTGTTCATTTTTTCGCGTAAAAGGGGCACATTTTCTAGCTCTAAGGTCATTCCAGCTGCCATCGGGTGCCCTCCAAAATGTGGTAAAATATCACGACACTTTGATAAGTTAGCAAAAAGATCGAACCCTTCGATGCTTCTTGCAGAGCCTTTAGCGATTTTCCCCTCTTCATCTATCCCAAGCACAATTGTTGGACGATAAAACTCATTTACAAGCCTTGAAGCAACAATACCAATAACACCAGGGTTCCATCCTTCTTTTGCAAGTACAAGAACTGCATTCTCCTCTGGAGGAAACTGTGTTTTTACCATTTCAATCGCTTGATCTGTAATCTCTTTTACGATAGTTCTCCGTTCTTGATTGCATTGATCAATTTCTTCTGCGAGGCTTTCTGCTTCTTCTTGATCTGCGGTCATTAAAAGGTGCACAGCTGGATCTGCTTGGTCTAGACGTCCAATAGCATTAATACGAGGACCAATGGCAAACCCAATCGTTTCCTCTGTAATTTCCTTCTGGTTTACCCCACAAACGTTCAAAAGAGCTTTCATTCCTGGGCGATTTGTATGTCTTAGATAGTGAAGCCCCTTTTGAACGATGTAGCGATTTTCATCTTGCAAAGGAACTAAATCTGCTACAGTTCCAATTGCTGCAAGCTCTACAAGGGCAGGGCTTATTTCTCCTAAAAGAGCTTGACCAATTTTCAGGGCAACCCCTACTCCTGCTAGCTCTTTAAAAGGATACCGTTCAGAAAGTTTTGGGTGAATAATAGCAAAAGCTTTTGGAAGCTCTGGGCCTGGTTCATGATGATCTGTAATAATAAGATCAAAGCCGCACTCTTCGGCAACGTCTGCTTCGTTTACCCCTGAGATTCCTGTGTCAACCGTGATAACGAGCGTATACCCTTGCTCACCAATATGACGGAAAGCTCCTTCATTTGGACCATATCCTTCTGTAAAACGATTTGGAATATAAAAATCAACGTGAGCTCCAAGCGTTCTAAGCGCTGTTAACATAACAGATGTACTGCTTACTCCGTCCGCATCGTAATCTCCATAAATCATAATCTTCTCTTCATCCCGAATAGCTCGCTGAATGCGTTCAACAACAATGTCCATATCTTTTAAAAGATATGGATCGTGCATATTTTCATCTGTTAAATATAAAAAATTTCTTGCTTCGTCTGCTGTTGTAATATCTCTATTTATTAAAAGAGAGGCAACAAGTGGTGAAACAGCGAGCTGACTTGCTAACTCCTCTGCCTTTGCAGTGTCTGTTTCCTGTACTCTCCATCGCTTTTTTGAATGTAACATTTCCTTTTCACCCCTTAACCTCATACATTATACTAGAGGAAAGAGAGTCCGGCAATGAACGACTTCGAAAGCAAAAAAAGAGCTAAGGAAAATTCCTTAGCTCTTTTTCTATTAAAGAGTATCTTCTTTTTCTATACTCTTTTTTGGACCTTTTTTCATTTCTTTTTTCTTCCACACTAACCACAGCTGAGAAGCAATAAATAATGAAGAATATGCTCCAATGATTAAGCCAATTAAAAGAGCAATTGAGAAGTTTTGAATTGATTCACTTCCAAAAATAAGAAGAGCAAGAACGGTAATTACAACCGTTACAATTGTATTAATGGAACGAGTAAACGTTTCTCGTAAACTCAAATTGACAATGTCTGCAAGTTCTTTATCTGTTTTTGGTTTAAAGATTCCCATGTTTTCGCGTATTCTGTCAAACGATACAATTGTATCGTTAAGGGAATACCCAATGATCGTTAGAATAGCAGCGATAAACGTCACATCAACTTCGAACTGGAATAAGCTAAAGAGTGTGATAATGACAAATACATCATGAAGCAATGCAATAACAGATGCAAGTGCCATCTTCCATTCAAAGCGAATGGATACGTAAATCACAATTCCAAGTGATGCAATTAAGACAGCGTAAAGCGCATTTTTAGCAAGTTCTCGACCAATTGTCGGAGAAACCGTACTGATGCTTGGTTCTGTTCCGTATTTCTCATCAAAATGGTCTTTAATCTTAGCAATTTCGTCTTTACTTAAAGCTCCTTTGAACTGTGCTGTGGCACGTTCATTATTTTGACCTGAAAGGGTAATATCCTCTGTTTCCATATTAATCTCAGCTAATTCTTTTGTAACTTCTTGCTGTGTTAAAGCAGAATCAGCTTGAATATCAACACGCGTACCGCTTGCAAAATCAATTCCGAGATTCAACTTCATTGTTGAAAGCAGAATAATTCCAGCAATAGTAATCACAATAGAGAGCGTGAAAAACTTTTTACTATGTTTAACAAAGTCCACTTTATCAAACTTTGTCTTTGGAAAATGATTTCCTTTATCCTCAGATAAATCTTCAATATCTTTTGGATTAACACCAAAAATTCTTGGTTTTTTATTTAATGCGCGGCTGTTCACCCATAATCCTAGGAATAAACGTGTACCATATACGCATGTAATAAAACTAATTAAAATCCCGACAATAAGCATTGTCGCAAATCCCTGAACAGAACTTGTCCCAAAATAGAAAAGAACTGCTCCTGCTAAAAGCGTCGTAATGTTTGCGTCAAAAATAGTTATAAGTGAGCGTCGGTTACCTGCTTTGTAAGCGGAAGGTATTGAACGGCCACGCTTAATTTCATCTTTAATTCGCTCATACGTAATAATGTTCGCATCAACGGCCATCCCAACGTTCAGAACAAGCGCTGCGATTCCTGGCAGCGTTAAAACAGCTCCCATCCAATCATATACGAGTAGAATAAGGAAAACGTAAATCGCTAATGTAATACAAGCAATAAATCCTGGGAAGCGATAGAACGCTAGCATGAATAAGAACACAAGCCCAATACCGATGATTCCAGCGTACACCGTTGTTTCAAGAGCTGTTTGACCAAACTGAGCTCCAACGGACGTTGAATATACTTCTTTAAGCTGAACTGGAAGAGCTCCAGCATTGATGAGCTTTGCTAAATTTTGAGCTTCCTTAATATCAAAGCCGCCTTCAATCGTTACTTCCTTTTGACTTAGCTTCTGATTTACACTTGCTGCTGATAAATATTTTGGATCTTGTTTTTGGCTTTCGGCTTTATAGGAATCCTTGCCTTTTTCATAATCAAGCCAAATTACAAGCAAGTTTTCACGAGTCGCAGCTTTTTGCGATAGCTCTTGCGTAATTTCTCCAAACTTCTTCGGATCCTTCAGCGTCAGCACTACGTTAGGCTGATTGTTTTGCGTATATGCTTGCTTGGCACCTTCAATTTCCGAACCGTTAAGAAGAACTTTGTCATTCACATCTCGAAACGTTAAGTTCGCCTGCGTTGAAAGCAAATCCCGTGCTTCATTCTGATCTTTTACGCCCGCAAGCTGAACACGTATGCGATGATCTCCTTCAATTTGAATATTCGGTTCGCTAACACCGAGTGCATTAACACGCTCCTCAAGCGCACTTGCCGCACTTTCTAGGGTGTCTTTTGTCATTTTCTGACCATCAATTGGCTTGACGTCATAGAGAACTTCAAAACCACCTTGTAAATCCAATCCTAAGTTAATGCGGTTGGCAATTCCATTGACTGTCGATCCCATGGTACTAAACAACAAAATAACCAAAAGAAAGAAAGCGACAATCCGACCTCTCTTTACCATGAGTTTAAAATCCTCCTTCGTTATGTAAAAAAAACATGATGATTTTCTAATCAGTACCAAACATTACAAAAAATGAATATTTAAAGCAAAATTTACTCAACATTCCTATTATGTTCGATAGACTACAAAGTGTCAAACAAGCTTTATTTACAAAAGGTCTGAAATATCTTCAAGCCCTTTTTTAGCACGATCATTCTTGAATACTTCCATTGTCATAAAGTTCATCACTTCAGATATTTTCACAGCAAGAATGTCATTCACAAGTTCATAAAGCTTCAATTCTTCAATTTTTCGCTTCTTCCACTTCTTTTGCTGAAGAAACTGCCAAACAATTTCTTCTGTTACCTCTTCATAGCCAAAAAGTCGAAATTCTTCCATCTTGCTTCTCATAGCAGGTTCTACTAATCTTCGCGACGTTCTACTAACAGCTTGTCCCATGTTCGCATTCTCCTACCTTTACTTTATCTTTAATATCTAAAAAGATTTCCTCATACTTGTCATGCTTGGCCTATTATATTGCATATGTTTTATTGTATACAATATTAATTCGTTTGAGAAGGCAGGCGAATATATGTCGAAATTTTTACAAGGCACAATAATCCTTATCATCGCAGGCTTTATAACTAAAATATTAGGATTTGTTAACAGAATTGTCATTGCGCGACTCATTGGTGAAGAAGGCGTTGGTTTATATATGATGGCAGTGCCCACATTTATCTTAGCCATCACCATTACACAACTTGGACTACCTGTTGCGATTTCAAAACTGGTTGCAGAAGCAGAGATTAAGGGAGATAGAGCACGAATCAAGAAAGTACTTGTTGTCTCGCTCTCTATCACTCTTAGCATCAGTCTTATTTTTACAACTGCTATGCTGTTTTTTGCTCCAGCAATTGCTAAAACCCTTTTAACAGATGAAAGAACCTATTACCCACTTATGGCCATCATCCCAGTGATTCCTATTATTGCTGTCTCAGCCGTTATTCGCGGTTATTTTCAAGGAAGACAGCAAATGCGACCTGCTGCTTATTCACAAATTATTGAGCAAGTTGTGCGCATTACACTTGTAGCATTCTGCATTACTCTCTTCGCCCCGTATGGAGTAGAATACGCAGCAGCAGGAGCTATGCTTTCTTCGGTATTCGGAGAACTTGCATCCCTTCTCTATATGGTATACACATTTAAAAAGAAAAAGCGAGTAAAGGTGCGGAAGCGTTTCTTTCATACTCTAAAAGGTGGAAAAGAGCCTCTTTATGATTTATTAAAAATTGCACTTCCTACAACAGGTGGTAGGATGATTGGCTCCCTTTCTTGGTTTTTAGAGCCCATTGTTGTTACGCATTCACTTGCCATTGCAGGAGTCGCCACAGCTCTCGCTACAAAACAATATGGGATGTTAGCAGGTTTTGCTCTTCCTGTTCTTATGCTTCCGTCCTTTATTACAAACTCGCTCTCAACATCACTTGTTCCTGCTATTAGTGAAGCAGCAGCAGAAAATAAAAACAGGCTTATTCAATACCGCCTTCATCAAGCACTACGCTTATCTTTTTTAACTGGTGGGCTTTCTGTTGTTGTTTTATACGTTTTCGCCCAACCGATTATGCTGCTTATGTATGGTACAGTAAACGGCGCCTTCTTTATTCAAATTATGGCCCCTTTGTTTATTTTCTATTACTTGCAAGGGCCCCTTCAAGCAACGCTTCAAGCCTTAAATTTAGCTCAAGCCGCCATGATTAACAGCCTTATTGGAGCGATTGCTAAGCTCAGCCTTATTTTTGCACTTGCAACACAGCCTCATTTTGGCATCAAAGGAGCAGCATTAGGCATTATGGCGGGAATGACTATTGTTACATTTCTTCATCTCGCAACTGTTATAAAGGCAATCTCTTTTGTTGTATATATAAGAGATTATATAAAAAGCTTTATTGTAATGGTGATAACAGGGGTTGCAGGGCACTATATATACGAAACTATTCCCTCATCTGTTTCACTTTCATTACGAACAATCTTTTCCATCGCTGTACTTAGTTTTATCTATATTATTCTCCTAAAAGGCTTTAAACTTGTAACTCAAGAAGAATTAAGGCGATTTTCTCCGCTTCGGTTCATTAAAAAACACACTAAACGCTAAATGTTTAGTGTGTTTCTATGTCTTTTTCATCAATGTAAAACTTCCCCTGATTAAAACTGCAGTACGAAATTTTTTCAAAACTGCTATATCCTCTTTTTTTCAGCTCTTTCTGAAGCCATGGCAGATCTTTGCCTGATTGCTCTAAATGATCAAATTGAATAATCCCATCTAATATAAGGGGAAGAGTAAGTGATTTTACACCTTGATCTTTCTTAATTACGGAAAGCTTTCCTGAGGTTTCTAGAATTGCAAATTCTACATCTTCAATATTTGAAACATCTTTTTCACGAAGTTGAATAAGCAAATCGTTAAAATTATAACGCTGCTTTTTCATCTCTCTCTCCCTAATTTGACCATTTTCAATAATAATAGAAGCTCTTCCATCTAGAAGTCTCCGGACATGTTGGTTTTTAAGAGCCAAAATAGCAAATACGATTTGAAGAACTGTCAACGTTGCCATTGGAAGAAAGCTGTGGAAAATTGGAGAGCTTGTGTCTTCAATTGCCATAACGGCTATTTCTGCGATCATTAAAAAAACCACCAAATCTAGAATGCTCAGTTCGCCGATTTCTCGCTTTCCCATTAGCCTAAAAATCAGCACGATGATGAAGTAAAGAATAACAGTTCGA
>Ga0209463_1000999_pt1 | contig 18457 bp, 16 predicted proteins | sample AgamicMgSfrz_FD_187169 | JGI IMG/M metagenome (GOLD analysis project Ga0209463, IMG submission 187169) | Agave microbial communities from Guanajuato, Mexico - Mg.Sf.rz (SPAdes) (version 2) | ecosystem: Host-associated > Plants > Phyllosphere > Phylloplane/Leaf | place: Guanajuato, Mexico... | reverse complement strand
ATAAATTTTATATATCAAAAAAAGCAGCTATTCTTTTCTTAAAGAACGCTGCTTTTTATATGGGATAATTCGGAAGAGTTTCTGTAATAAATGAAAAAACTAGCTTATGGACGAAACATGGCAGGATTCCTGTAATAAATGAAAACTAGCTTATGGAAGAAACGGGGCAGCATTCCTGTAATAAGTGAAGAGAATCCATCTTGTGTCACAAACGTGGCAGGTTTGTTTAAGTGAAAACATTCACAAATAAGGGAGGTGGAAGGGGAAATTATAAATAATCCCACTCTATTTCAACAAAAAAAGAAGGGAAATCTCTTCTTTCTTATCATCCTACTTATAGAGTTGTAATGATTGGTTTATCTTTTGTTATTATAACTGTATGTTCAAATGAGCGAAAAAGCTCTTTTATTTAGTAGACAATGGAATACAGTCTTACACATAAAGGAGAAACGCTACTACCCGTTTTAGAACAGTTATGTGAATGGTGAGAAAAAAACCGTGATAATTAACTTCTTTTGTATAGATAATGAGAACCCATTTGGAAACAGAGTGAGACTAATTCAGTATCTTACATTAGAGAACTGTTTTCTGTTCTAAAAGTCGTGCCAGCAATCCTGTAGTCGAGACAATGTTATTTGAATTATCCCAGTTAAAAAAACACCCTTACATAAAGGTGTTAAAAGTTGTATTCCTTAATATGAAACTTCTTCTGGTGGTACGATTTCGAATTCACCTCCTGCATACTCTTGCTCCGCATAATGGACTCCCCATTGACAGAGCTCCTGTAATATAGGTTTAAGAGATTCTCCAAGTTCAGTGGGTGAATATTCAACCTTCGGCGGTACTTGATTATACATCTTTCTGCTCACAAGTCCACTGGCTTCAAGCTCTCTAAGTGTTTGAATCAGCATTTTCTGAGTTATATTTGGGATAATACGCTTTAATTCGCTCGTTCTCTTTGGTCCATTCATTAAAAAGAATAATACAAGACCTTTCCATTTTCCTCCAATAACGTCCATTGTCACTTCAAAACCAATAGTTTTTTTCATGTCTAAACCTCACCATTCCACATTTATTACTTTTTAGTTACTATATCACAAAAAAGTGGGTACTTCCAAAAATATCATTACTGATTGATACTATTTCTTGTAAGGTGTTTTTCAAGTACTTAAAGGTACTAATTGACATAAAAAAATTAACTCTAAAGGAGTGTTAAGTATGGGTAAATTTGAAGGTAAAATAGCGCTTGTAACGGGCGGAACAAGTGGGATTGGTCTCGCTACAGCACAAATGTTTGTAAATGAAGGTGCATATGTTTATATCACAGGACGCAGACAAAACGAACTTGATAAGGCTGTTAACCAAATTGGCAAGAACGTAACCGGTGTTCAAGGGGATATTTCTAAGCTTGAAGACTTAGACAAATTATATGACATTATAAAGCAGGAAAAAGGTAAGTTGGATATTCTTTTTGCTAATGCAGGAACCGGCAACTTCCTTCCATTAGGTGAAATTACGGAAGAGCAAGTTGATAGAACGTTCGGCATTAACGTTAAAGGAACCATCTTTACTGTTCAAAAAGCGTTATCACTATTCCCGAACAAAGTAGGTTCTATTATTGTAACGGGCTCTACTGCTGGATCAATTGGCAACCCAGCGTTTAGTGTATATGGCGCATCTAAAGCAGCATTAAGAGCACTAGTTCGCAACTGGATTCTTGACCTAAAAGGTACTGAAATCCGTGTAAATGTGGTTAGTCCAGGAGTTATTCTTACACCTGCCTACGATGGACTTTTTGGTGATGCACTTGAAGGAGTAATGGAAAGTAACAGAAATACTATTCCAAATGGAAAAGTTGGGACACCTGAAGAAGTAGCAAATGCTGTATCTTTCCTTGCTTCAGACGAAAGCAGCTACTTGACGGGTGTTGAGTTGTTCGTGGATGGAGGGCTAGCACAGGTTTAAATTAACTGGCAGAGATTACAAAAGGTTAATGGGGTTTTACTTGAAGAAGTCAAATAAAAAAGTCGTTTTCCTTTAAGGACAGGGAATGCGACTTTTTTGTTTGTATTTACAACGTAAGTACATTCCAAGGACGCTACCCCCGTTTTTAACTACATTAAGGAAGCTTTAATGGTCTTAAAGAATCAGTCGAGACCATCTACTTCGAATTAAAATGACCTCATCTTAGTGCAACAAGGAAAACAGATTAATTATAAGGTGTTATGAAAATGATTAGCTTGTGAAAAAATACACTTAAACAATCGGAGGCTTTCCTTCAAATAGACAGTGCCCTTTGTTATGTCGCTAAAATGGCAGGAGTGTTTAAGTGCATTTATTCGCGATCTTTGGTTTTTTTCTAGTCCATTACTTTATGAATTATAGGGATTTTACTGATAATTAAAATAAAAAAACTGAATTTTGTATTAAGTTTACATTAGGATTTTTATAAAATTAAATAGAGTTTTTAACTGATTGCTATCTCAACAGCGAATAATATCTAATCGATAGAGAATAGAAAGAAATTTAAAACTACTGATAAAGATGAGTTCTATATTGGGGGTATTTACATGCAAAAAGAAAATAGGGATGGCCTGAAGGAAAGTTCTTTTAACATCCTATATAAGGAAGAAATATATATAAGTTCATTATCTCATAAGGATGATCCATATAAAATGAATTGGGTGGAAGGGACTCAACTATGGGGAACAATGAGAGCTCCAAAAGGAATAGATACAAAGGTTATTCGGTGTTTTACTAATAACAATACTCTGCGAGAAGTTTACACGTTTACAAACACAACGGAATTTGATATTTTTACGAAAATAGGAGACATCTCCATATATACAACGTTTAATGATGATTATGAATCTGCTGATGTTTGCATGACAAATAAATGTCATGCACATATTTGGTGTGGTGGGATGGTTAGTTATATTATGGGGCTAAGAATGGGAGGAGAAGGTCCTCATTTAGGGTTACTTTTAACTAAAGGAAGCTTGAAATCTTATAGTGTCGAACGTGATCTATCATTAATAAGTAATGATCGTGGAGATTTTTTATTACATGTAGCACCATTAGCGTTAGCTCCAGGTGAATCTTATATAATTGAATGGGAACTATTTTGGCATGAAGGTAAAGAGGACTTTTATAAAAAATTAGAAACATATCCAAATTATCTAAATATAAAAGCAGAAAATTATACGGTGTTTGAAAATGAAGAAATTAATATAGAGATTTCCCTTCATAATAGCTTTATTGAAAAACAAATAGAAATTAGAAGAAATTCTAAGGAAATTCCCTATACAAAGCAAAAAAATATTGTAACAATCAATGAAAAGGATTTAGATATTGGAGAGTACTGCTATATAGTACAAATAAATGAAATTTCTACTGAGGTAAAAATTCTTGTCCTGCCTAATATCTCAAAACTCGTGAGAAGCAGATGTGAATTTATTGTTAATAAACAACAGTATCATAATAGGGACAGTCACTTAGACGGTGCTTTCTTAATTTATGATAATGAAGATCAACATCTGTATTATTCCCATTATCACGATCATAATGGAGGCAGGGAAAGGTTCGGAATGGGAGTATTACTTGCACGGTATCTTAGAAATAATAAGAGTGAAAAAATAGAAAAAAGTTTAAAAAAGTATGTGAGTTTTATAAAAAGAGAGCTTTACGATGAAGATACAGGGACAGTTTATAATGATATAAAAAGAAATAACGATATTCACCGTTTATATAACTATTCTTGGCTGGCTGTCCTGTTTAAAGAGTTATTCCTTACATATAAGAGTGCAGCTTTCTTAAAGGATATGTCTAAAGTATTGTTGTCTTACTACAAACAAGGTGGAGTTGATTTTTATCCTATTGAACTGCCAATGTATGAAATGCTAACATTGCTGAAAAAAGAGAATTTTAACAAGGAAAGAGACGAGATTTTTAGGCACTTTGAAAAGCATGTGAACACTATTATTAGTTATGGCCTAAGCTATCCCAAATCGGAAGTTAATTTTGAACAGACTATTGTCGCCCCAGCTGCAAGCTGTTTACTAGAGATGTATAAGTTAACGGATGATAGTAAGTACCTTGATGAAGCAAAAAAACATATAAAAATTTTAGAACTTTTCAATGGTCTTCAACCTGACTATCACCTGTACGAAACAGCAATAAGACATTGGGATGGATACTGGTTTGGTAAACATAAAATGTATGGTGATACCTTCCCGCATTATTGGAGTTCTTTAACAGGACGTGTTTATCAAAACTTAGCAGAAATAATGAAAAATACTGAGTATAATAAGAAAGCAGATACCTCCTATCGTGGAGTGTTAAATTTATTCAACGAAAATGGAAGCGCTTCGTGTGCAAAGCTTACACCTCACACAGTTAATGGAATGAAAGCAGGATTCTACGATCCATGGGCAAATGACCAAGATTGGGGTCTATATTTTATGTTTAATTATATTGATTAAGTACAGCAATTGAGAGGGAAAGAAGAATATAAGAAGGTGATTAACTTTCTTATATCATAAATGTGGCAGGGCATAGATCCGTTTAGGATTAATGCCCTTTTACTTTGTTTTTCTTCTGGCACAAACAGGGTAGCGTTACTGTTAAATGAGAAGGCCTTATGTTTAATTCTTACTTATGGTAGAAACATGGCAGCATTCCTGTAATAAATGAATTCTTACTTATGGTAGAAACATGGCAGGTTAGTTGAACAAGAAAAGGTACTCCATAAAGTACCTTCTCTACTTATTCCCACGTTATTGCATGTTTTTGAACTAGATTAATCATGCTAATAATGGACGGTGATAACCATTTATCTTTGTGATATGTCAAGTAAGTCGATAGGGAATTTTGTTGATTTGGTACTTTTTGTCCCTTAAATATACCATTTTTCAGTTCTTCTTTGACGGAAAAGAAGGGAACAAGAGATACCCCTAGTCCATTTTTAACACAGTGTTTTATTGCTTCAATGCTTTGAAACTCTATACTATCTTTTATATCTAGTTCATTTATTGTAATGTAATCATCGAATACTGATTTATAACTACATCTCAAATCAGAATATAATGCAGTATTTAAAGTGTCCCCTTTGCTATGTGGACTAATAAAGACCATTTTCTCCCTTACTAATTCTTTAATATACAATTCCTCCTGTGTCCAGTTCTCTTTTTCTAAAACCAAAGCTAAGTCAATATCACCACTTTGAAGGCTCTTGGTGACATCATAATTTTCTAATGACTTAACGTAAAGGCTCACTTTCGGATATTTTTGTTTAAATTCGAGGAGAATAAGAGGAATTCGGCAAATAGTTAACGACTCTGATATTCCAATAGTTAGATTTCCTTGAGGTTCCTTATCAATAGTTAGTGATTGATCATAAAGTTCAATTATTTGATTTGCAAAAGGAAGGTATTGCTTGCCGAAGTGAGTCAATAATACTCTCTTTCCTAGTCGGTCAAAAAGGGGTCTACCTAATTCTTTTTCTAACTCTTTAATATGTGTAGTAATAGAAGATTGAGCATAGCCCAAGTGCTCAGCTGCTTTATTAAAACCGTTTTTTTCAACAATTGTTTTGAATGTAATTAAATGTCGAAGTTCCATCTTAACGTCCCCTTTTAGAATGGTTCAATATTATTGAACTATCTTATCTAATATATTCGTTTTACTAAACTATACTATTCATTTAAGCTAATAACTAAGAGGTTGTCAAACACCAATTTTAGGAGGGAAGAGACATGGGAAAAAGTATTTTATTTGATTCTGTTAAAATTAATAAAACGGAGCTAAAGAATAGAGTGGGAGTAGCACCAATGACAAGAATTAGTGCTACAGAAGAAGGATTTATTACCGACAAAATGGTGAAATACTACCGTTCTTTCGCAAAAGGTGGATTTGGCTTAATTATTACTGAAGGTACGTATATTGATAATAAAAATAGCCAGACATATTTTTATCAACCAGGTATTGCGTTTGACGAACAAGCTCTAGAATGGAAAAAGGTTGTAGATGCTGTCCATGAAGAAGGTGGAAAAATCTTTATGCAATTACAGCATACTGGTCCTCTTTCACAAGGAAATCGTTTTACAGATGAGACAATTGCACCATCCAGTGTTAAACCTAAAGGAGAACAACTAAAATTCTATCTTGGCGAAGGAGACTTTAAAGTTCCGAGAGAAATTACCAAAGAAGAAATGAATGATATAAAGAGGAGTTTTGTAGAAGCGGCTAAGAGAGCGGAGTCTGTTGGGTTTGACGGAGTGGAATTACATGGAGCCAATGGTTATCTTTTAGATTCTTTTCTTACGGAATATACGAATCTACGTACTGATGAATATGGAGGGACTACAGAAAATCGAGTAAGGTTTTTGGTGGAAGTAGCAACTGAAGTGGCGAAAGCCGTAGGTACTGATTTTACAGTAGGTATGAGGATCTCTCAATCACAAGTGAACGATTATTTCTATAAATGGTCAGGAAAAGAAGAAGATGCGAAAATAATTTTCACCTCTTTAGGTCAGTCAGGATTAGACTATATTCACATAACGGAGTTTGAAGCATGGCAACCTGCATTTAATGGGGGGAAAGAATCTTTAATTTTTCTAGCCAAAAAATATAGTCATTTACCTATCATTGCGAATGGACAACTAGAGAAAGTGGAAAGAGCAACTGAAATTGTAAGTAACGGTGACGCCGATATAGTAACTCTAGGGAAAGGTGCTTTAGCTAATCATGACTGGGTTAAGAAAGTGGCAAATGACGAACCTTTATTAGTATTTAATCCAGAGGAAGTGCTTCACCCAGTAGCAAATATTAAAGAATTTGAGATTGAAAAATAAATGTTGTTTTAAAGCCAACTCAGTCGAGTTGGCTTTTTTAAATAAAATGGAGCTTTTTTTCCTATGTCTCTATAATGGCAGTTTTGTGGAAGAAGGAATTGTACAATCCTCACTAGAAATTAATGGGATCTAGTATTTAGAATAAATACGTAACTTAGAAGAATTGGTTATTAATTATTATTGAGGTGAATCCAGTGGATACAAAGATAGATTATTTTAAAGAAGCATTAGCTAGGTGATGTTCTGGGTAATTTAATAGTAATTGCTAATAAGTACAATATCCCACTAGAAGAAGTATTTCAGTCACATAAAAAGAAACTAACTGAACGTTATTCTAATATTTAGGCAAATAATTATCTTTCCAACACAAAATAAGCCGTATTTCGTAGTGTTAGTGCATCTTTTAAATTGGCAGGGTATCTAATAAAATCGGATGCTTAAACCAAGAAGGATTAAGCTCTTTTGAATTTTCATTTTGTTATGGTACTATTTCGGCAGCATTCCCATAATAAACGAAGAGAACCTTTCTTGTGTCACAAGCTTGGCATAATAATTGAATAAGTCTATTGGATTTCTATGGTTAGAATGAAAACATGACTAGGAAATTTTTCAAGGAGGAAACAAATTTTATATGATTAATATTGTCGGACAAAAAATTGTTTTGAAAGAGGCTACTCAACAGGAACTAGAGGAATTATATTATTGGAAATATGAAGAGAAGGAACAAGCGGCGAAGAAATGGAATGGACCCTATATACCTGAAACCAGAATTACAAAAGAAGAATTTCTAAATAGTTGGGCTAACGACTATGAAATTACGGTCAACACTCCTCAAACACTAATTATCTTAGTAGAAGATAGAGTAGTCGGGACAGTAGGTTCTTATTGGGTAGATAAAAATACTAATTGGTTAGAAACGGGCATCGTTATTTATGACAAAAAATACTGGAATGGTGGATATGGAACGGAGGCTTATAAACTTTGGATAGACTTTTTATTTAAAACCACTGGATTACATCGTTTAGGTATGTCAACTTGGTCAGGAAATATAAGAATGATAAAAGTTGCAGAAAAATTAGGAATGAAAGAGGAAGCAAGAATAAGAGAAGCAAGAATGGTAGATGGTAAATATTTTGATGCCATTAAAATGGGTGTTTTAAAAAGGGAATGGGAATTCTCTTGAATTGATTGCTCCTTTAAGATTAGACTTTGAGGAATCCTTTGAAGAGATCTCATTAGAGAAATGGTATAGAAGACATGCTGCTCACAACTAATTCAGTTCTAGTTTAGTAGCGGCTTTTGAATTTAGAACAGGTGATTCTAGAAAATACTTAAAGAATAAACAGAGGCTTTCCTTGATTAAAAGGAGAGCCTTTTCTTATGTAACAAACTTGGGAGTTTAGGCTTCACTTAAGATAAGAAGTATTGTAATATATTTAGGATAGTTTTTGAACAAGGGGGAAACATTATTTGATTACGGAAGAAAATCTTGTGAAAAAGGAACAACTAGATGAAACACCATCCTATTTTATGAAGATGAAGGGGGGAGGAGAGAAGAGCCCTCTGAAAGTAAATATAAACGATATTTTAACAGGATTTATGGGTGGAGCAATAACTATTTTTATTCTCGGTTTATTAACACGCTTCACTTATACTCCTTTGCTAATCGCTTCATTTGGGGCAAGTTGTGTATTAGCGTTTGGACTCTGGAATTCACCATTATCACAACCTAGAAATATTATAGGCGGACATTTTATTTCCACTTTAGTTGGATTAATAATTTATCATATATTTGGTAATGAGCCGTGGTCTTTGGCTTTGGGAGTTGGATTAGCTATCGGTTTAATGATGTTAACTAAAACAACCCATCCTCCCGCTGGGGCAGATCCAATAATAATAATACTCGGTTCTTACTCATGGGACTATCTATTTACGCCTGTATTAACAGGATCTATTGTTATCGTACTGTTAGCATTATTAATTAATAATTTAAGAAGTAATAGGAAATATCCAGTTTTTTGGATATGAACTTTTCGTACCTATTAACTATTACCAAAGAGAGAGCTGCTTAATACAGCTCTCTCTTTGTTGTTATTAGCTATATTTAAATCACTATCTCTTTAACTGACAATACTTAATACAAAAATTAAAACAAAATAAAACTTTATTCCTGTATTCTACCTTTGGAAAAATGTTACTATACTACCATATTCGACATTTTTTCTAAAATATTTAAAGATAGAACCGATTGAATAATTGACATGTCAAATAGTTTCTTAGACGTAAGACACATTAATATTTAGAGGAATTGTACTATGAGAATTAACCATATTATCGCTGTATTACTCATGCAAAGTATCTCGTGAATTATTTTGAAACAATATTAATCAATTTGAATTTTGATCATTGTTATAAGTATTATTCCCAACTAGTTTTTGAGCAATATTAGTTATACTTTAAGTTTATCGTTCGATTAATTAAATAATTAATAGTAAATGAAGAGAAATTAATAGCTATACAATAGCACAATTTAACAAGGTAGAGTATCTTAACCAAACCATATTGAGAAGGAATGAGTATAATTGAGAAAGATTAGTTTTGGGTTTTTTGTAACCATTTGTATGCTTATGTCACTATTTCCTACGGATTTTGTTTATGCAGCTGAAACGGAAGAGACTGTAGGAAGTATTTACTTTGTTTCTCCATCGGGAAGTGATAGTAATCCGGGAACTAAAAGCGAGCCATTTAAGAGTTTAATGAAAGCACAATCGGCTGCATCGGCTGGTGATGTAGTGTATATTCGCGAAGGCACCTATACTGAATTCACTATTGCCAAAACAGATAGTACGTATAATTATGTTCATGCTTTTGATAAGAGTGGCATTACATATGAAGCCTATCCTGGAGAAAGACCTATTTTTGATTTTAAGAATGTACCAACAAATTTACGAGTAGCGGCTTTTTTTGTGGAAGATAAGGTAACGGATATTACATTTAAAGGGTTTGAAGTAATAGGGGTTAAAGTAGGTAATCAAGAACAATCGGAAGCGTTTAGAATTAGGGGGCAGGCGGATTTTGAAAATATGGCTGCTCATGATAATGAAGCAGTAGGATTTTACTATACTGGATATGGGGCTGGAACGGTTTTAAATACTGATTCTTATAACAATATTGGTCCAACTGATGTATCGGCTGGTAATTCAGATGGTTTTGGGGCTCACGGAGGAGATGTATCGTTTATTGGCACCCGTTCATGGAATAACAGTGATGACGGATATGACAATATCAGTTCACGTGGACAAGTAATTTATGATCATGCTTGGGCTTTTAATAATAGAGGCAATCAAGATGGCAAAGGAGACAAAAATGGATTTAAGGTTGGTGGATATGCATATAGGACAACGGGAATACCTGATCCAGTGCCAGTCCATATAGTAAGGTATTCTTTAGCTGTTAATAATGGCGCTAACGGTTTTTATGCAAATCATCAACCAGGGCAAGCAGCAACTTGGACAAACAATACTGCTTATAATAATAGAAGAGCAAACTTCGATATGCTAGAACGTGTGAGTCCAACGGATATAACTAACATCCCGGGCTACAGAGAGGTCTTACACAATAATATAGCTTATACGGGTACATCAATAGCAAATGACAATAATAAGGCAGAAAACGTAACGAATAACTCTTGGACTATAGATGGAGGATTAAATATCACTCCAGAAGATTTTGTTAGTTTAGATGTATCCCAATTATCTAATCCAAGAAAACCTGATGGAAGTTTACCTGATGTAACATTTATGCTTCCTGTGCAAACAAGTTTATTATACAAACATAATTTAGGATACCTTGCAGATAAATAAGTGTATTTACGCGGGAAAACCCAGTTGCCAAAAAGGCAGCTGGGTTGTAATGTTGCTAAAGTGAAAGTTTCATTAATATAGGAAGTGTAAAAAAGAGAGAGCTTGTACATAAATACACTTAAACAAACGGGGGCATTTAGCGTAAGAAGGCAGTCTAAAAGGTTCTTCTCTAAACCACTTAGTAAATTCAGTATATTTGTTATCAATAAATAAGCTTTTTCTTATCCAAGAGGCTTATTTCGTCCATATCCAAATAAAATAATCATACTCCCTAGGCCCATTTGATTGGTGATAAACAATCTTTGTTATGTTATCCTCATAATTTTCTAGTATTATTTTAAAATATCTATGTTTTTACCAAGTGCAAAAGAATGGTTATTGATTATTGCTGCTATATGTTTAGATTCTCCAATATAATGCTCCTAATCAGCAATACGGTCATTAGAGTTTCTCTGCTGATGCTGATTATAATAAGAAGAAGTCAACGGAGGTTTTTTAGTGGTAATTTATAACTACTACAAGTTAATGTATACTATTGAAAAGGAATTAATTCTACGAAAATACAAAATGTGGAAATTATCTAAATGGTCAAAGGGGTTTTTGAAGTGAATCAAAAAATATTGCTTGTTGAAGATGAAGAGGATATTTCTAATTTATTGGAAATTTACTTAAGTGATCAAGGATATGTCGTTGATACTTATAATAATGGTCAGGATGCATTAGAGAGTATAAAGAAAATGGAATATGATTTAGCGATATTGGATGTAATGGTGCCGGGATTAAACGGTTTTGAGTTATGTAAAAAGATTCGAGAGCAATATTATTATCCGATTATTATGTTAACAGCCAAAATAGAGGATATTGATAAAATAACTGGATTAACAATCGGTGCAGATGATTATATTACGAAGCCTTTCAATCCACTTGAAGTAGTGGCAAGAGTGAAGACTCAATTACGGAGATACAAGCGATATAATGAACAGGCAATGAGTGTTAAAGACGTGGAGGAGTATGATATTAGAGGGTTGAAAATTAATAAATCTACGCATAGCTGTTCCTTATTTGATGAGCCTATCGAGTTAACACCAATTGAGTTCTCTATTTTATGGTACTTATCCGAAAACCATGGAAAAGTTATTTCATCTGAGGAGCTTTTTGAGAAGGTTTGGGGAGAAAAGTTTATAGAAAATAACAATACAGTTATGGCCCATATTGCCCGACTGCGTGAGAAGCTGCGGGAACCTGTGAAAAAACCAAGGTATATTAAAACAGTTTGGGGAGTGGGATATAAAGTTGAATAAGAAAACAAATCTCGCGAAAATTTCCAATTACTTTGCGGTTCGCTTTATCATCTTGACCCTATCTTGTTTTGTTATTATTTTTCTTTTGTCATTTATTCTAGTAAATTTAAATGATTCACAAGGGGTATCTGGAACCTTTGGAGAGATTATTATATGGTTAAGTAACCGATTATTATTTCTGGCACCATGTTTATTTGTTGCTTGTGTATTTATTATTTTATTTATTCAACGGAGACAGCTGATAAGGTATTTGGCTGTATTGTCAGCTAACTTGGAAACAATCTCTATTGATGAGAAACGAGAATTGCAGCTTCCAACCATATTAAAGGACGCGGAAGTGGGGATGGAAAGATTGCGATTTGAGTTGAAGGAAAAAGAGCGTGCGGCAAAGGAAGCAGAGCAGCGAAAAAATGATTTAATTGTTTATCTTGCACATGATTTGAAAACACCAATCTCATCTATTATTGGTTATTTGACACTGCTGCGGGACGAAAAGAATATTTCAGAAGAGATGTATCAAAAGTTTATCCATGTTACGATGACTAATGCAGAACGTTTAGATGATTTAATTAATGAGTTTTTTGAGATAACCCGTTTTAATTTATCGACGATACCGCTAAATTACAGCAAAGTTAATGTGTCCTTTATGCTTGAGCAGCTGCTGTTTGAGCTTCAGCCAATACTTACAGCTAAAAACTTAACATATCGGCTTGAAGACAATAAAAATCTTGAGATTGTTTGCGATGCTGAGAAAATCCAGAGAGTGTTTGATAACTTAGTTAGTAATGCTGTGCATTATAGTTTTGAAAATAGTGAAATTGTTATCTCTGTTAAGCAGGATGGAGATAATGCAGTGATTCTATTCAGTAATATAGGATATCCAATTGAACGGGAAAAGCTGGATCGTATTTTTGAACAATTTTATCGGTTAGACGAATCAAGATCGACTCGAAATGGCGGAGCTGGGATAGGATTAGCTATTGCCAAGCAAATCATCGAACAGCATAACGGCACGATAACGGCCGATTCAGAGGATAAAAATATTAGCTTTACAGTGAAGCTGCCGTTGTCGTAAGAATTTCGTAAGATTTTGCGCAGAAAAAAAGCAGAAAATTGTTATATAACCCAAATAAAAAAAGCCTTTGTTTTCAGTATGATTAATGTACTGAGAGCAAAGGCTTTTTTATTTCGGAGGGATAATGATGGAAATTTTAAATGTTCAAAATGTAAAAAAGGTATACCAGTCTCGCAGAGGTGCAAAGGTTGAGGCGTTGAATGATATAAACTTTACTGTGAAAAAAGGTGAATATATTGCCATTATGGGAGAATCAGGTTCGGGGAAGTCAACATTGCTGAATATTTTAGCTTCTTTAGATGATGTCACAGAAGGGGAAGTGATGCTTGAGGGAGTAAATTACAAACACATAAAAAATGATGAATTGGCAGCATTTCGCCGGCAGCATTTAGGCTTTGTGTTTCAGGATTTTAATTTATTAGATCAATTCAGCTTGAAGGATAATATATTTTTGCCGCTAGTATTGGCGGGTCTCTCTGTAAAAGAAATGAATGCAAAGATTAAGGAGTTAGCCAGCACGTTAGAAATTGAGCATATTCTAGAAAAGTATCCGTACGAAGTATCGGGAGGTCAACAGCAGCGAGCGGCTGTTGCGAGGGCTTTAATCACTTCCCCGAGTTTAATTTTAGCAGATGAACCGACCGGCGCACTGGATTCGCGTTCGGCACAGGAGCTGTTAGACTTATTTGCACGGTTTCACAAAGCCGGTCAGACCATTATTATGGTGACACATAGTGTATATGCAGCAAGTAAAGCGGGCCGTGTGCTGTTTATTAAAGATGGAAAAATCAATAGTGAGATCCATAAAACAGATATGGATGAGGATATAACTCAACAGATTTTTGACATGCAGTCAGCAGCAGTTGCGAAAAGGAGCATCTTATGAATAAAAAACTGTATGTAAAACTGGCGCTAACAAATATCAAAAATAATAGCTTAATGTTTCGCCCCTATCTATTTACTTGCGTTGTCGTTATTTCGCTGTTTTATATAATTAACAGCTTGGTGAATGATAAAGCTCTTAAAACAATTTCAGGGGGAAACTTTACAATCGATGTGATGAAGTTTGGCAGTATATTGTTTACTGTTTTATCCCTGTTCTTTTTATTGTATGCCAACAGCTTTATTTTAAAAAAACGCAAGAAGGAAATCGGTCTTTATAATTTGTTAGGCTTGGAGAAAAAGCATATTAGAAAATTATTGATACTGGAGACTGTGCTGATTGCCTTCTCTACAATAATAGGCGGTATTGCAGTCGGTCTAGTATTTAATCAAATGGTGGGCATGGCTATGTCCGCCATGATGAAGGTGCCGTTAACCGTTAGCATGATTTCTTTTTCGGCAATTATTAAAACGATTGTTACATTCATGCTTGTCTTTTTCATTATTCATCTATTTAACTTAAAGCAGATTCACTCTGTTCGTGTTATTGAACTGATGAAAGGTGCACAAATAGGAGAGCGGGAACCGAAGGCGAAGTTTGTTTTAGCTGTACTTGGCGGCATTCTTTTAATAACTGGTTATTTTTTATCTTTTACTGTTAAAGATCCTAAATTAGATTTAAGTGAGATGATAACAGCTATTGTGTTTGTTGTTGCTGCAACGTACTTGCTTTTTATTGCCGTAAGTATCGTGCTTCTTAAAATGCTTCGTAAAAATGAATCTATTTATTATCACAAAAATAATTTCACACTAATTTCAACCATGCTTTACCGGATGAAGCAAAATGCCGTTGGTTTATCCAATATTGCTGTTTTAAGTACGGCAACCTTGATTGTAATGACAACAACGATTTCCTTATATTTAGGTGTTAATACAATGCTTAATAATAGCTTTCAGTTCGATGTGTCCATTAATAATCCAGCAGAAAACAAACAGGAGCAGCAACAGCTGCAAACATTTATTGATAAAAATAAAGACCGTTATGATGTTGAGATTACATCCCCTGCATCTTACCGAGGCGGACAGTTTGCCGCAGATTTAACAGGAGATGGAAAGGATGATTTCTTCCGTATCCTGCCGATGGAAGATTTTAATATACTAACAAACGAAAATATATCGTTAGCTTCAGATGAGGTAATGCTTCTAAAAGATAAAGAGACTGCTGAATTACAAAGCATCAACTTAGACAATAAATCTTTTAAAGTAAAAAATACAGTAGAAGAGCTGCCAATTGATACTTCACTTGCTGATAGTGTTGATGCAAATTGGATTTTCGTAATAGCTCCGTTATCTGGTGAATTTGCTCAAAAAGTAGATTTAGTAAATTCATTGACCATGTACCAAGACTTTAATGTGCAAGGTGATGCTGATGCTGTGAGTGACTTTTCCCATGCGATTGCAGATGAGGCCCAAACAATAGGTTATGTGGATGTAGAAGCAAAGTCGATTTACAAAGAATCACTATTAGTACGTTTTGGCGGGTTGCTGTTTTTGGGGATTTTTATTAGTGCTGTTTTATTTGTTGAGACAGCTCTGATGATTTTCTATAAGCAGATTTCTGAAGGCTATGATGATCGTAATCGGTTTGCGATTATGAAAAAAGTTGGAATGAGTGAAAAAGAAATCATTAAAACAATTAGAAAACAAACGCTCATTATGTTTTTTGCTCCGCTTACAGTTGCGCTTTTGCATTTGGGAGCAGGATTGCCACTTGTGACAAAGATAATTGGTATCGCCGCAATGGATAATTGGTTGGTTGTGTTAGGCAGTGGACTCTTTGCAGCAATCATCTTCACCTTCATTTACGGTGTGACTTATCTATTTACAGAAAAAAACTATAAAAAAATCGTGAAGTACTAAAGGAGAATTCGAATGAAAAAAATAAAACCAGTTTGGATTGTTATTGGTGCAGTTATCGTATTTATTCTCGGCACAATTTGGAGCAATTTACATGTAACAGTAGATAATGTGACACTCGCTCATAATCGTTTGCCAGCAGCATTTGATGACTATAAAATCCTGCAGATTTCCGATTTGCAAGGAAAAGAATTTGGTGATAATCAAAAAAGATTGGTGAAATTAATAAAAAAACAAGAATATGATTTAGTAGTTTTCACAGGTGACTACATATCCGAGGAAGAAGAAGACCTGCAGCCGCTTGAAAGTCTATTAAAGGGGATGCCAAAAAATAAAGAAATGTATTATATTTTAGGTGATAAGGATGCAGATAATAGTACTGCTGCATTGAAAAAAGGTGATCGTTTTTATGATTTGTTTGCAAAATATAATGTCAAGCCATTATACCCAGGGATGGAGATTAAGAAGGGCAATGAATCTATTTGGTTAAAAACAAACCCCTATGTTGGCATGAATGAAGTAGGAGGAAGTGACATTTCAAGTCAATTGATTGAAGAAAAAGAAGAGTTTGAAGTTCGTTTCAAGGAACAGCAAGACCCGTTTACAATTGAAATAGCACATCGTCCCACTGAAATTGATTATGAAGATACCTATCTTCATGAATATCGGACATCGACGTTGAATGACACTGGGAAAGAGTGGAGACATTGGGATATAAGTCTTAATGGCCATACGCTTGGAGGCCAATTCAGATTGCCGATTATCGGCCCGTTATATGCACCAAACTTCGGTTTATTTCCTGGTAAAGTGAACGTAACAGGTGTTCATACTGTTGATAACCACACCCAATATGTAAATAGTGGCTTAGGCGTGAGTGGACCTTTGTTTGCGAAATTTCGTCTGTTTAATACACCAAGCATTGGTTTAATCACGTTGAAGACAAAGTAATATGAAGATGGTATTTGGTGGCGCCCGTGTCGTTCAAATACCATCTTTTTTCATTTTATTGCTAAAATTAATTGTAAAAAAATACATTTTATTGCTAAAATTACAAAAATAGTTAGCTGAACTTGAACTATAGACATGAAAAGGTGAATCACTTGGAGGTTAAAGAAGAAGTGACTAAATCGGCAATGAATCCTATCTCTCTGACTATCTCCTTAATTATTGCCGCATTTTTGATTTTAGTTAAAACTAGATGGTTTCCTAACCTTAGCTTATGGGTTGATATTGGTTTGTACTTTCTGATTGATATCGGCTTTATTATTGCATTGATCATGGGAATAAGAACGAAGCATAAGCCTATCATTATTTTCAGTATTATTGCAAATGCTATCTTTTTTATTTTTATGACAATTTTTGTTTTATTGCTAGCATTCGCAATGGGAATTTCTGAACCGTAAGTAACAAAAAATAAGAGGCATGCACCTCTTATTTTTTTGTCTTATTCCATGGATAATGGAGTGCTAGGAGGATAATAAATAAGATCGATACATGAAGTAGGTTTGGCAGGAACTTTAATAGCCAGATACTAACCATAATGGTTGCAAATGTTAAATGCTCTAAGTAGCGTTTTCTGCCTAATACGTTCTTATTTGCAATCACTATAATATAGGCTATAGGTGGTATTAAAAAGCAAAGGACAAACAATACTTTTTCTTTCAGATACCAAGGCAGTTTATTTTTTGTCATCTCTTTTTGGTTAATTTCTACGCCATTTTTCCTCATATTGTGCCCAAGCACTCATTGCCACAGCAGCGCTTATTTCCCCAACAAAACGAAACAAGCCAAAAGTAAGTTCCATAAATATCCACTCCTTTGATTCTAATATTACATAAATGGTAAATAATCACAAGCTATTTCAACAGACTAATTATCTTTCCGTATTGTCTATTTCTATGCACAGGAAAAAAGATTACACTATAGTAAACAGCCATAATTAGGAGGGGGAAATATGCATTCCGTAGAAATTAGAAGGCCGCTTGAGGCAGATCAACAAGAGCTGCACCGTTTTTTTGATATAGTACTCAAAAGTACCTTTGATAAGAATGGTATTGCCAATCTTGTTGCGGACAGACAATTGGAGCTTCAAGAAAAGCGGAAGTATCTTCACCAGGATTTTGTAAGCGGGGGAGTAGAGAGATATTTTTTAATCGCAGTCGATAAAGCTGATGGAGACTTGCTCGGCTGTATTGAATTCGGTCCTGTAAGTGCTTTAATAGCAAGAGAATCAAAGGGAGAGTTTAATGGTTTGATGGAGGTAGGTACAGCATTTGTGCATCCAGTCCATCAGAACAAGGGAATTGGCACCATGCTTTTGAACGCAATCCTTACTGCTATGAAAAGCAAGGGATTTGAAGAATATTGTTTGGACAGCGGCTATCAGCTTGCTCAAAAAATATGGACAAAAAAACTCGGCAGCCCCGACTTATGGTTAAAAGATTACTGGGGAGAGGGAGCACATCATATGATATGGCGAAGACAGATTGGCAAGTGATTATCTTCTATATATAGTTTGCTTAAATGTAGCATCTTACTTCACAATATTAATAGAATAATAATCAGAAA